>UMJM01009376.1_pt1 | contig 19369 bp, 10 predicted proteins | sample 1966031 | NCBI WGS metagenome assembly UMJM01 (sample SAMEA4836150, study PRJEB28245) | human gut metagenome | biome: gut microbiome; material: fecal sample | place: Denmark | collected 2008
CCCAGCGAACCTAGTACCGCTGCGTCGGAATCCGAGCGGAAGCGTGTTTTGATTTTACTAATATACACGGCTGGGCGTGCTTTAGGGGAGCAACTTCCTACAGCATAACCCCCGACTTCTCCTTACTTCTCTCAATCATATGATTCAGCTTCTCAAATGGTTTCTGTAAGAACAATCCGATAATCAGCGAAACAACTATATATATTGAAAGAAAAGCGAGATTCTTAATGTAATCATATCTGTACATTCCTGCTATACATTCTCTTAATGCATCCATTGAATATGGGAAGAGCAGGAATCGGTATATTATCTGGTAGGCGTTAGGAAGTACTTCTATAGGGAATGTACCGCCTGAGCCGGCAACCTGTATAACGAGCAGGACAATTCCAAGTGCTTCACCGATATTTCCAAATGCAACAGTAAGGCTGTACATAAAGAAGGTGAATACGAAGCTTGAGAATGCACATGCAACCCAGTAAAGGAATGGGTGGTAACACTGGATTCCTATGTAGAGAAGATTTCCAAGTGTTATAAGCAGTGCCTGAAGCTGTCCTACTGCAAAGAATATAAAATACCTTCCGAAGAATTTTTCATATCTCTTTGCATCTGCTGGAATGTCCGGAGCAGGATGCACAGGTGTGTGCATAATAGCAACAAGTATAAGTCCACCAAACCACAGTGCAAGTATTGTGTAGAATGGTGAAGCGCTTGTTCCATAGCTTTTAACAGCATATACCTGCTCTGTTGTTATATTTACAGGTGCAGAGAGAAAATCTCCCAAAGTATTGGCATCTGCATTTAACATCTCTGATAATAAACCATATGTATCCTGTTCAGTGATTGTGTTTAATGTATTAATTGCATTATCAAGCTTTGTCTTAAGGTCACTGAGAAGCTCTTTAGTCTGAGTGAGTGAGCCCGATGTAAGCTTAATTGCAGCAGACAGGTCTGCAACATCCATGTTCATGTCAGAATAAAGCTCTGTTAATGAACTCATAATGCTTTGAATCTGGGACATCTGGTTTGAAAGAGCAGATGATAATTCATTTAAAGATTCAGCGGAATTACCATTTACAAGTGCCTGTAAGGTTATTAACTGCTGCTGCTGTAACTGTAATTGTGTATAAACTTGCGGTGCAGCACTGTTTGAACTGCTGCTTATTGATGATGTAAGGTCAGTAATTGCAAGCATTGAGTTAAGAATTACATCGTATGTTGAAAGTGTAGTCCTTGCGGATGTAAGTCTGTTAATAACTGCATCCATAAGAGAACCGGTTTCTTTATCTGAATCTTTGATAACTGAGTCGCCAGTACCGGCAATTGTAGATACAATTGTATCTATAAATGTCTGGTTTACCTGCTGCTGAACTGCTGTTTTAGCCTTGTCTGTTATCTTAGGTGCAATAGCGTTTGCTTTCTGGTTACAGTAATATTTTAACTGAGGATGTTCCATGGAATCACTTAAGAAGCTTATAAGATTCTTGGAAAAATTCTCTGGAACAACGAGGGCTGCATAATACTGACCGCTGTATACGCCTTCGATTGCTTCATCAGACGAAGTGACAAACTGCCAACCGATAGTGTTATTAGTTTTAAGTGCATCAATTATGTTGTCACCGACATTAAGCTCCGTTCCTTCAAGAGAAGTACCTTTGTCAACAGATACAACGGCAACTTTAATCCTGCTTGTGGAAGCCTGTCCATATGGATCCCAGTTTGACAGGATATTAAACCATGAATACAATGCAGGAATAACGGTAAGACCGATAATTACGCATAGTGCAATTACATTTGTTTTTATGTGGCGAAGGTCAGCCCGTATAATCTTAAATATATTTTTCATAACTGTACCTCACTTAAAAATGCTTTGATACTGTCTGTAAGAGAAGTATCAGCCTGTTTTTCCTTAATCTCAATATTGAGCTCATTGAGCTTTCTTGCGAGCTTGTCATCAATATAATCAATAACTATAAGATAAGCACAGAATATAAAAAGTGAGATTACCCAAAGAAGCAGATAAACAACCTTAGCTGTATCCATGGTAAACATAAGCACCATGAATACTAAAGGAATTATCATCATACATCTTAAGCAGACCTTTTTCTTGTGCTGGTTCTTAGCGTGCATATTTTCTGCAAATGCTGTGATTTCCGCAATAACAACATCTATATTAAAATCATCATTTTGCATAAATTCATTTCTCCTTTACATAAAATGTGTTTCTTTCATACGGCGTTCGAAGAACTCGCGTACTTCAAGAAGTGACTTTCTGATTCCAAGTCCCAGAATAAGGGAAATAACAGCATAAGCGCATAATTTCACAAGAAATACAGCGTAATCACACTGATATAATCCGCTTATTGCCTCCCTCATGGCATTGATTGCATAAGGGAATGGGAAGTAAAGGTACACATTCTGGAAGAATTCAGGAAGAAGTTCTATTGGATAAGTTCCGCCTGAACCGGCAATCTGTAACACAATCATAACTACAGCAATAGCTTTTCCCAAATCACCAAATGTAAGAACAAGTGTATATATAAATAATGTAAATACAAAGCTTGTTATAGCGGCTGCAAGCCACAGCATGAATGGGTGGGTGCAGTCAATTTTTAAAATGTACAAATCACCAAGAACAACTACAAGAGCCTGAAGCTGTCCCATTGCAAGGAAGAGTAATGCACGGCCTATATATTTCTGATGTTCTGTGGCATCCTTGAATTCATCATCCTCATAGTCAACCTTTACTTTCATAAGGGCAACTAAAACAATTCCTCCAACCCAGAGAGCAAGTGTTGTATAGAAAGGTGTAACACTTGTTCCATAGTTAGTCTGCATATAGACGTAGATTTCTTCTACCTGTACAGGTTCTGACAGGAATGACGCTATTGACTGTGCGTCTGAGTTGATGAAATCCATTACCAGTTTATATGTAGAAGATGAACTTATATCTCCTACTGAACCAGATATGGTATCAAGCCTTTTATTGAGAGAATCAAGTAATGTTTTTGTGCTTTCTAGAGTTGTATTAATATTTACTGATATATCACTTACTCCAAGAAGCATCTGCGAGATTCCATTAATATTGTCTCCGGCACTGCTTATATTAGCTGCAAGGCTGCTTACGGCATTCTTAATGGAAGCCTTAAGAAGGTTAACATTAGTTCTTATTACAGTCTGCATAATTGTCTGGCTCTTCTGGAGCTCTGTGCGGCACTGTTCAACAACAGACTTGATTAACTGGTATTTTGCCTGAAGTGTTTCAGGTGAATCAGTAAGAATATCGGCACACTGCTGAACAAGGTTGTATGCGATATTCTCCATAGCGTTAACAGAAGCTAGAGCTGACTTTAGGGCGGTGATAACTGCTGGGTCAATGCCATCTACTTTGCTGAGGGAATCAATAGCATCTTCAAGAGCCTTATTCTGGTCTATAAGTTCCTTTAACTGTTTGTTGGCTTTACTAAGCTCAACGCCAGCCTGTCCGACATCAGTTATTGAAAGCTGTACAGCTTTATCAAGAGAATCAAGTGCGCTGTCAGTTAATTCATTCATAGCTTTAAGCTGCGCATCAATCTGGTTTGCAATATCATCTGTGACATTATCAAGAGATTTATTGGCAATATCAGCAACATCAGTTGTTCCGGTAAGAACATCTTTAATCTGTGGAAGAACCTCCTGAAGTTTTGCAAGATTATCTGCCAGGTCTGAATTACTCTTAATAAACATGTCAATCATGGTATCGTAAGAATTAATATTGGCAGATACACTCTGTAAATCCTTAACTGTCTTTTCAATAATTGAAGGATCATTTTCAGCTATTTCGTTAAGTCCCTGCATAATAGTCTTAACACACACATCAATGAATTCGGAATTGATAGTGTTCTGAAGAGTGCTTTTTCCTGTATCTGTAATCTTGGAAGCAACAGCATTTTTCTTGGAATTCTCATAATATGTAACTGTTGGTGGATTAAGACCATTGTCAAGGAAGTCATACAGGCTTCGTGAAAAGTCCTCACCAACAACGATAACGGCATAGTACTTCCCGGCATTCAGTTTATTCATGGCTTCATCTTTAGTTTCCGGAAAACGCCAGCCTAATTTATCATTCGAATGAAGCTGTTCAACAATCTGTTCTCCCATATTGATAGTGGAATCATCAGATTCAGAGTAGCCTTCATCTTCAGAAACAATAGCAATCTGGACAGACGCAGTGTTTGCGTAAGGATCCCAGTTGGAATATATGTTAAACCATGCGTAAAGCGATGGAATAAGGCACAGACCAAGCGCAATGGCTAAAGCCAGAATATTCCTGCTAAGACCTTTCAAATCTTTTTTGAAAATCTTAAATATCATAACATTCCTCAATTCTTTAATTATCGTTTAAAACTTATATGTATTTTACTTAAGAAACTGGGGAAAATCAATACAGAGAGGATAAATCAGACATATTTAATAAATTAAGAAAGGATACGGATTTATGAACATATTGTATTGTGGTGATAAACCAATGCAGAAGGGGATTCTTTTATCTTCAATGTCTCTTATTAAAAATGTGGATGAACCGTTAAATATATATATTCTCACGGTTGATTACAGGGAAAAAGGTATTAATTACAAGCCGGTTGATAAAGCATTTGCAAAATATCTGAAAGAAAAATTGAATAAATCGGACATTAAAGTAAATATCTTTCTTGTTGATGTTACAAGATATTTTGTTGAGGAGTTGCCGGAGGCAAATATGCAGAGCAGATTTACTGCGTGCTGTATGTTGCGCCTTTTTGCTGATAAGACAGATATTAAGGATAGAGTTCTTTATCTGGATACTGATGTGTTGTGCAGAAAAGATTTTAGGGATTTTTATTATCAGAATATGGATGGCATAGAGATTGCGGGAGTTTCTGATTATTATGGCAGATGGCTTTTCGGTGATGGTTACATTAATTCCGGAGTAATGCTTATGAATATGAGGATGATAAGACAGAACGGGCTTCTGGAAAAATGTCGTGAACAGTGCATAAGAAAGGAAATGTTTATGCCTGACCAGACGGCTGTTAATACATTTGCAACAAGAGTCAATCTGTGCGGACGAAAGTTTAATGACCAGAGGAGACTGCATGACAACACTGTTTTTCAGCATTTTACAACTACCTTCCGGGTGTTTCCGGTGATAAGGACTGTTTCAGTCAAGCCGTGGGAGATTGATAAAATGCATAATATACTTGGGCTTCATGAATATGATGAGCTTCTGGATTCTTATAACAGGGAGCATGAAGAGTACATGGCAGTTTCACGTATTCCTGTGTTTTTCTCGATTAATGAACAGTACGCACCATATCTGGCAGTGTGCCTTAAATCGCTGGCTGTACATGTGGCTTGTGATGAGTGTTACCGCATTATTGTTATGTGTGATAATGTGAAGAATATCACGATGATTCAGCTTCGTAATGTGATAAAGGATTATGAAAACATAGATATTGAATTCGTTGATATAAGAAAGAAAATGTACGAATATTCTGAAAGCTTTGGACAGACAGTTACTGACAGGCAGGAAAACAGGCTTTATTCAGGCGAGTTTACACTGACGATATATTTCAGGTTATTTATTGCAGAGCTTTTTCCAGAACTTAATAAAGCTGTGTATATTGACTCTGATACCGTAATAAATGATGACATTGCAAAGCTTTATTCAGTTGATATGGGAGATGCAATGTTTGGTGCAGTAAGAGATACATTTGCAGGAAAGAATACAATACTGGCTCATTACATTGAAAATGTAGTGGGAATAGAGCGGGATGAATATGTCAATTCAGGAGTGCTTCTTATGAACCTTGATAAGATAAGACAGGCTCATCTGGCAGACAGATTCTTAAAGCTTATGGCTGAATATCACTTTGACAGTGTTGCACCTGACCAGGATTATATTAATGCTATGTGTGCAAAAGAAATATATTTTCTTGATAAGGAATGGAATGTTATGCCTAACAAGGGCGGGGAGTATATAGCAAGACCGAAGCTGATACATTATAACCTGTTTGACAAGCCGTGGCATTACAGCGAGATTCCGTATGAGGAGTATTTCTGGCAGTATGCGGCGGAGTCGGGATTTTATCCGTTGCTGATTAAACAGCGCAAGCAGTATGGGGATAATGAAAGGAAAGCTGACCGTGAGAATTTAAAGAAGCTTCTTGCAAGGGCTGAGAATATTGCGGACGGTGATGGGGTTAAGTTTTCTGATGTTGTGGGAAGCAGAATTGTTGTGGATAGTGGTTTCGTGAAGGATAGCAGTGATGCTGCAAAATAAATTATGTCGGAGGAGATATGATTGGTGATAGGGAGCAGGTCTATGAAAATATTAGGACGGCTGTAAGCCTTAATCAGTTGAATTCAAAGGTTGAGCCGGGAGACCCTAAGCTGTTACGCGAAGATAAAGAAGCATTACTAAGACATTATATTGATTACCGCACAGCATATGGTTTTTGTGTGAAGAAATATATTGCAGAAGCTATATTTCATGCCGGGACTTCTGCGGTGGGGCTTATAACACAAGTTGACGGACTTGAGAATCTTTCTGGAATCAGAGGTCCTGCGATTGTAACATGCAATCATTTCAGCCCGTTAGACCCTGCAATTGTCAGGTTTGCAATGAGAAAAGCTGGATTCAGAAGAATAAGTATTGTTAATCAAGATTCTAACCTTGCAATGAAAGGTTTTGTCGGGTATATGCAAAAATATGCCGACACAATGCCCGTAAGCAGCCTGAAATGGTTTATGGAGACTGAGTTTCCTAATCAGATTAAGAATGCACTTGATGAAAACAAACTTGTGCTTATATATCCTGAGCAGGAAATGTGGTTTAATTATCGGAAGCCCCGCCCATGCAAAAGAGGTGCATATCTGTATGCGGTAAAGTTTAATGTGCCGGTGATTTCGCTGTTTGTTGAACAGCAGGTTAAAAGTACACATTTGCACACATTCAGGGTACATGTCCTGCCAGTAATATATCCGGACAGACAGCTTGATGAAAGAACAGCAAGTTTAAGAATGCAGCACACAGACTATGAGCAGAAATGTGCTGCATATGTCATGGCATATGGAAAGAAGCTGACTTACGATTTTGAAGAGGGCGATATTGTAGGAAGATAAAAGCATTTGACGCGGAAAGAATTGAAGTGTATATATATTTGAAGAAATTACAAAGAATGAGAGGAAAATGTATATGAAGATACATTCAGTGGCAGTACTTGGAGCAGGAGCAGTCGGCTCTTATGTTATATGGGGACTTTCAGAAAAGAAGGATATAAGTTTAAACGTTATTGCAAAGGGCGAAAGAGCGGAAAGACTTAAGGCAGAAGGCTGTCTGATTAATGGAAAGACATACCACCCGGAGGTATTGACCCCAGAGGAAGCAAAAGGTGTTGACCTTCTTGTTGTATCATTAAAATACGGCGCACTTGCAGGTGCATTAGATGATATTAGGGAAGCCGTCGGTGAGAATACAATTGTCATGAGTCTTATGAATGGTGTTGACAGTGAAGAGATAATATCTACCAAGATAGATAAATCACATATCATTTATTCACTTATAAAGGTGGCGTCACACCGCGAAGGTAAGGAATATGTGTTCAATCCTCAGACTACAATAGGCATTATATATGGAGAGGAAACTGCACCATTTGAGAGTGAGAGAGTTGCGGCAATAAGAGATTTATTTTATGGAACAGGACTTAATTACAGAGTGACTGAATATATCAAAGAAGAGATATGGAGCAAGTATAGACTTAATATCTGTAACAATCTTCCACAGGCTATTATTGGAGCAGGTGTTGGCTGTTATACTGACAGTGAGCATATGAAAGCAATCAGCAAAGGATTACGTAAGGAGGTTGAAGCAGTAGCTCTTGCCAAAGGCATTGATATGAGCAGGTGTGCAGATAACTCAAGCCGAGGAAGCGCTGTTCCGCCAACAGCAAGATATTCAACACTGCAAGATATTGACGCTGGCAGACACACAGAGATAGATATGTTCTCTGGCGCAATGATGCGCATGGGGAAAGAACTTGGAATTGATACACCATATAATGAATATACATATCACATCATCAAGGCACTTGAAGAGAAGAATGATGGCATGTTTGATTATGATGAGAATAGTGAGGCTGTGACTTATTCTAAGTAGTGGCAGACGGATTTAGCAGGCATGTGGGGTACAAGACAGAAAATATAAGATATTAATCATGGCGCAGCCTTTTTAAGGGCTGCGCTTATTGCTTCTATAAAGACGGAATATGTATATCTGTTGGCTGAATCATAGGTTATGTTGGTTGTGCCGGCTTCCATGACTTTAGCAGCAACTTCATCAAATGAAGTTGTGAGCTTAGGGTACATAGTTGTGATTGATTCAGAAAGATTAACAAGCTCAATGCTGTTAATGTTAGAGGAATCAACTGTGACCTGGATATCAACGGGGTTGCCGTCTAACAGAATAGAGGCGGTATATACTCCGGGGCAGAATTTAGGAGCGTCGGCATTATCAAGGGGTGTCTCAATATTAGAAGAAGCAGAAGCATTTACAGTGCTGCTCTTAGGTTTAGTAGTATTCCTGGAATTATCAGAACTATTGCTGCCAAGACGGATAACAGCGAATATAATAAAAGCTATTATAATAGCAGCGATAACCGCTCCAATAAGGAGCTTTTTAAATGGAATAACAACAATTTTAGTCTGACTCATCACAAAGAAACCTGCCCTTCATATTCATTATTACAAAATATATGGTATGGAGTGGGAGATTATGATTAAAATGTGGTATATTAAATACAAATGTATTGGATAGTGTAAAATGGCACATTAAATTAATGCATAGCTTGAAAAACCTACTAAATTGTTAAATATGATGAAATGGTAGGTTTATGAAGAGGTGAATGATTATGAACAGTAAATTTATCAAAACATTTGCAGTAATAGTGATTATAGCGGCAGTCATGACAGCATGTGGACAAAAGAAAAATGTTACAACAGATGATGTATCAGAAAAAGAGATGGCGAACATACAGGAGACTGCAGCACAGGAAGTGACAGCACAGGAGATTACAACTGAAAAAGAACCAGAGGATGACGAATATGTACTTGTTAAGAAATATATACCGGACATATATGTGGAATTAAGATATGCAACAGAGAATAACTTTACAGGGGTAAAGATATACGATTTCACGGAAGCATACCTCCGATATGGAACTGTTAAGAAGCTGGCACAGGTACAAAAGGAATTGAAGCAGCAGGGGTACAGCTTAAAGATTTGGGATGCATACAGACCGTTTGAGGCACAGCAGAAATTATGGGAAGTATATCCGGACCCTAACTATGTTGCTAATCCTGCTAACGGAATGAAAAAGCATAATCTTGGAGGAACAGTAGATATAACTATGGTTGCTGCAGATGGAAGCATTATACCAATGCCTACAGAATTTGATGATTTCTCTCTAAAAGCAGACAGGAATTATTCAGATATAGACAATGAAGAGGCTGTGAAAAATGTGATGATTCTACAGAATGCTATGGAAAATAACGGATTTACAGGCTATCAGGGAGAATGGTGGGACTATTCAGATACGGTGGAATATGAAGCGGTTGATTTCGAACCATGATGAGACATGATATGAAAAAGTGCATTATGGTAAAGTAAATGATGGTAAAGTCTATTATAGAAAGATTAGGGGAGTAACACATGTCATTACAATTAATTCTGGGAAGCTCAGGTGCGGGTAAATCGCACTATCTGTATACGCATATAATTGAAGAGTCAATGAAGAATCCTGACAGGAATTATATAGTTGTTGTGCCTGAGCAGTACACTATGGCAATTCAGAAAAGACTGGTGTCCATGCATCCAAGAAAAGGAATACTTAATATAGATGTTGTGAGCTTTGAAAGGCTTGCGTATAAAGTATTTGAGGAAGTGGGTGGGGATAATCTTGAAGTCCTTGATGATACAGGAAAGAATCTGATTATTAAAAGAGTTTTAGAGCAGAACAAGGACAGATTAAAATATTTTGGAAGTAATCTGTCTAATACAGGATTTGTGTCAGAGATGAAGTCTGTTATATCGGAGATGCTTCAGTATGATATCAAGCCGGATGTTATGCAGGATGCGGCAGGTGCAGCATACAGTGATTCAGAGGGAAGTGCAGCACTTCAGTATAAGCTTGATGATATAGTACTTGTATATAACGCATTTGCAGAGTACATAGACAAGAATTATATAACTAAAGAAGAAATACTGGATAAATTATGCAGCAAGGTTACAGAGTCAGAGAGAATAAAGAATTGCGAGATAGTATTTGACGGATTCACAGGCTTTACTCCGGTTCAGTACAATTTAATGACAATTCTTTTATCAATATGTCCGAAGATATATGTTTCTCTGACAATTGATGCATCTGAGCGTGAAAATTCAGTAAGAGGCAGGGAAGAACTTTTTTTCATGAGTAAGGACTGCGTATCAAAGCTTTATAAGATATGCGATGAAGAACATGTGAAAGTCCTTGAACCTGTGTATATTGCAGGAAAAGCAGTACCAGGAAAGAATGTAATTGTAAATGTTAATTCAAGATTTAAGAATTCAGAAGAACTGGATTTCCTGGAACAGAATCTTTTCAGAAACAATTTGGGAAGATTTAACCAGAAGACTGACAACATAGTTATATATGAGGGAGCTGTTGCCAAGGAAGAATTAACATTTGCAGCAGGAGAAATAATAAGACTTACAAGACTGTGTGGATACAGATATAACGAGATTGCGATAGTTACTGCGGACATGGATGGCTACGGCAAACTGGCGGCTAATATATTAAAACAGAACGATATACCATATTTCTTAGATTACAAGCGCCATGTGACGGACAATCCATTTATTGCGGCAATTAACGGTGCACTTGGAATAATAGAGAATAATTACAGCTATGACAGCATATTAGGATTCCTAAGAACCGGAATGAGCGGAATGGAGCGCGAAGATATTGATCTGTTAGACAATTACTGTGTTGCAGTTGGAATCAGAGGCAGGGGAAAATGGCATGAACCATGGATAAGAAAGTTCAGGGGAACAGTCAATAATACTGACCTTGAGAAGCTTAATTCACTAAGAACAATGATAACGGATATGTTGGATCCATTGGAAGAAGTGCTTAAGTCAAAGAAATCTGATGTTGCAGATATGGTAAAGGCTCTTTACGAATTCCTTGTGCGTGAAGATATGGAGCAGAAGGTAAGTGTGCTTAATGACAGCGAGTACACTGGTGATGAATATGCGCAGTTATATAAGAAAGTTATAGAAGTATTAGATAAAATGTATGCCCTTCTTGGAAGCGAGAAGGTTGGTATTAAAGAATTTAACAAGATACTTGCGTCAGGATTTCAGGAGATTAAGATAGGACTTATTCCGCAGACCAATGACTGTGTTGTTATCGGAGATATAGAAAGAACCCGTCTTGACAATATCAAGGTCATGTTCTTTGTCGGAATCAATGACGGCAATGTACCTAAGAAAGCTGATTCAAGAAGCGTTCTGTCAGAAAGCGACAGGGAGTATCTTGAGGATAAGGGAATAGTTATGTCAGCTTCCGTGAGGGAGAAAGCATTTACACAGAGATTCTATCTGTATCTTATTATGACAAAGAGTGCGGAGAAGCTTTACATGTCATATGCGGTAAAAAACAGCGAGGGTGCGGCGCTGATGCCTTCATATATTATAAGAAGCATGAGAAAAATGTTTTCACATTGCCTTAAGTTATCTTACAAAGACACGGCACAGCAGAATTCATATGTGACAATACCGCGGGCGGCTAACAGCTTTGATAATACTGAAATTGCTGCAAATGTAGATGAGGATATTATTGATTCACTTACTGGCGGCAGGCTTGTCGGAAGCGTCACATCTTTTGAGAACTTTGCAGAGTGTCCGCTGAGGTATTACTTAAGATATGGAGTTGATTTGAAGGAAAGGGAAGAATTCACATTTTCACCAGTAAACTTTGGCGTCGTACTGCATGCGGTTATCCGTGAGGTGTGCGACGAAATCAAGAAAAACGGTGAGTCGTACTATCTGATATCAGAGGAGAAGCGCCGCGAGATGGTAAAAAGAAGTGTCGCTGCAATTACTGACATATACCAGAACAGTATCCTTAAGGATTCAAGCCGTAATTCATTCATGATTAAGCGGATGGAAGACCTTGCAGACCGCACTGTATGGGCGATGGGTGAACAGTTAAAATGTGGTGATTTCGTGCCATTTGTATTCGAGCATAAGTTCAATATGGAAGTCGGGGACGGAGACAGAAAGCAGCTTATGAGCGGAACAATTGACCGCGTTGACATATGCGAAAACGGCACAGATGTATATGTAAGAATTATCGATTACAAGACAGGAAAGAAGGATTTCAACATAGTAAAGACCTACTACGGAATTGATATCCAGCTTATGGTCTACATGGAAGCGGCAATGAAGCTTGTGGCGAAGATGCGTCCGGGTAAAAATGTGATTCCTGCCGGAGTGTTCTACTACAACATAAGTGACCCGATTGTATCTGCGACAACAGAGAGTGCAGAAGAGATAGAGGATAAGATTAAGGGTGAACTGCGTCTTAAAGGAATGGTTAATTCGGATAAGGATATTGCCGAGAAGATGGACAATACCGAGGGTACATCACTTAATATTCCAGTTAGCAGAAAGGCTGACGGCGGATTTGACTCACGAAGAAGCAAGGTGATGAATACAGAGCAGTTTAATATACTTGGAAGATTCGTTGATGTAAGAGCCATTGATACTGCGGACAGAATTGCAGGTGGTGATATCAGGAGAAGTCCTTATAAAGATGGACAGTTTTCAAGCTGTGACAGATGTCCTTATGGGGCAGTGTGTGGATTTTCAGTGGATTTGCCAGGCTGCAATTATAGAAAATTAAAGAAATTCGATGATGAAGTATTATGGAATAATATAAAGGAAGGGGTTGATGAGAATGGAAAGAAAATGGACACCGGCGCAGAAGAGCGCGATTGATACAAGAGACTGTAATGTGCTTGTTTCGGCGGCTGCCGGTTCAGGAAAGACTGCTGTTCTGGTTGAGCGAATCATTTCCATGATTACAGACCCTGACAAGAATATAGATATAGACAGGCTGGTTGTTGTTACATTTACAAAGGCGGCAGCAGCCCAGATGAAAGACAAGATAAGAAAAGCACTTGATTCAATGCTTGACGAGAATCCGAGGGATGTGAACCTTTTAAGACAGATAACACTGCTTAACAACGCACAGATAACAACTATAGACAGTTTCTGTCTATGGATAATCAGAAATCATTTTCCAGAGGTTAATCTGGACCCGGGGTTCAGGATAATGGACGAGGGTGAGAAGAAGCTTATTGAAAATGATGTGTTGGAAGATGTGCTTGAGGAATTCTATGCCGAAGCAGATGAAGAATTCTTTAATCTTGTTGATGCATTTGGCATGGGACGGGACGATTCAGGGCTTGTGAGCATTATAGATAAAATATACCGTTTTTCAAGAAGCAATCCGTGGATTGATGAGTGGTTTGACGAGTGCATGTTAGTTTATGATGATGAGACTTACGATAATCCTGCAATTAAGGAGCTGTATGATTCAATTAAAAATGCACTTCTTGATTACCGTGATAAATACAACAGATTAGTAGATATCTGTTCTGAGCCGGCAGGACCTGCAGCATATACAGGTGCTTTGCAGTCTGACCTGCTTGGAATTAATGAGATGATTAATTCACAGGATTTTGGAGAGCTTGGCAGAAGGATAAGAATATTTTCATTTGAAGCTCTGTCAAGAAAGAAGGATGCAGGAGCAGACCCGGATATTAAGGAATATGTTAAGGGGCAGCGAAAGTTGTTTAAAGATTACATAGGACGGCTTAATGATAAGATATTCTTGAAAGATGATGAGGGAATATTTGCAGACATGCAGGGGGCAGGCATCCAGATACGGACTTTACTTAAAGTGGCAAAGGTGTATGCCAAGCGTGTTTCAGAGGTGAAGCGAGAGAAGGGCATAATTGATTTTAATGACATGGAACATCTTGCTCTTTCAATACTTGTAAAGAAAGAAGATGGAAAGCTTGTATACACAGAGACTGCCGACAAGCTTGCGAACAGATTTGAAGAGATACTGATAGACGAGTATCAGGATTCCAATCAGCTGCAGGAGGTTATTCTTAATGCGGTGTCAAAGACGAGACTGTCCGGTGAGAATAACAATATATACATGGTTGGAGATGTAAAGCAGAGCATATACAAGTTCCGTCTTGCCTGCCCGGAGCTTTTCATAGAGAAGTACGATACATACGGCGAGACTGGCGATAATGTTAGAATTGAATTACAGAAGAATTTCCGAAGCCGGGAAAATGTACTTGAGTGTGCCAATGATGTGTTCAGTCATATCATGAATAAGAATTTTTCAGGAATCGGGTATGACGAATCTGTAAGGCTTAATGCGGGGTTTCCATATCCTGAATACAGTGACAGTAATTATGGTGATGAAGCCAACAAGAGTACAGATGTAATTCTTATATCTTCAGAGAATGAAGAAGAAGCTACGACAAGAGAGCTTGAGGCAGACAGGCTTGCAAAACTGATTGAGGGAATAGTTGCTTCTGGTGTAAATGTGTATGATTCAGATGAGAATATATACAGACCGGCAGAATACAGGGATATAGTAATTCTTACAAGGTCAGTTACAGGTTGGGCAGATACATTTGCAGATGCCCTGATGGACAGGGGGATACCGGCGTATACAGATTCGTCAACAGGATATTTCAGCGTGCGTGAGATACAGGTAATCTTAAGTATGCTTACAATAGTAGATAATCCGGTTCAGGAGATAAGCCTTGCGGCGGCAATGATGTCTTACTTTGGAGGATTTACGGCAGCGGAGCTTGGAATGGTGAGAAAGCTTGGCAGGGAGCATGCAGATAAGAATACACATAACAACCTGTATGAACATTTGAAAGCAGTTGCAGTGCTTGGCGGAGCAGATAAGATACAGGAGACGGATGTTAAGCAGCTGTCCGGCAAATGTGCGTTATTCCTTGCAAAGCTCACAGAATACCGAGACAAGAGCAGTGTTGAGTCACTATATGATCTGTGTTGGGAGATGATATATGATTCAGGCTACTACGATTATGTGGGAACAATGCCTGCCGGAACGCAGAGACAGGCTAACTTAAATGTCCTGCTGGAAAGAGCAGCGGGATATGGAAAGTCAAGTTATTCAGGTCTGTTTAATTTCTTAAGATATATTGAAAGACTTAAGAAGTTTGACGAAGATTTTGCAGAGGGGGCTGCCAGCCTTGACAATGAGAATCTTGTAAGAATTATGAGTATTCATAAGAGTAAAGGCCTTGAATTTCCTATTGTAATACTTGCAGGAGCGCATAAAAGCATTAACTTTATGGACGCAACAGCACCGGTGCTTGTAGACCAGAACTTAGGAATTGCAGTTGATTATGTTGACCTTGAAAGAAGAACGAAGACACCTACTATTATTAAAGGTGCTATGGCAAGAAGAATTGTAAGAGAGTCGATAGCAGAGGAAGAGAGACTTCTCTATGTAGCAATGACAAGAGCAAGGGAAAAACTCATAATTACTGGAGTTGTAAAAGATGCAGACAAGACACTTGATAAATACAGGGGAAGGGCTGAGCAACTTGCAGCAGATGGAATGTTGTCTTTCGCAGACAGTGAGAATATAAAGAACTATCTTGATATGATAATGCCAGTGTGTCTTATGGATTCAGATAAATTGAAAGGCAGCTTTAAAGTGATGGTTGATGCCGGAGAGGATTCTTGGGCTGATGTGGATGAATCCGAGGAGATGGCTGGTGAAGCGAATGCTGTTAGAATCGGGGGACTGGCTGATGAAATTATGGAAGCTGTGTCTTATCCCTTATTAGAGGAGCTTCCGGAGTATGTTCCTGATGATAACGCAGCCGGAAGGATGAAGCTGACGGTTTCGCAGCTTAAGTCTATGCAGGCGGATGATGATTCAGAGGAAAATGCTTACATGGATGAATCTGTGAAGTCAGCACTTAAAAAGGAAGAATGTGATGAGACAAACAGCATAATTCCAAAGTTCATAAGCGGTGATGAAGTGCAGCTTGCTGCTAATGAGCGTGGTAGCGCATATCACAGGGTTATGGAATGTCTTGATTATTCAGTGAGTGTGAACCTTGATGGAGTTAAAGCAGATATTAACAGAATGTTAGAAACCGGCAAGATAAATGAATTACAAGTGAAAAGTGTCAATCCGTGGGATATATATACATTTGTACAATCAGAAACAGGCAGGAGAGTTGCAAATGCGGTGAACTGTGGCAGTGTCAGAAGAGAACAGCCTTTTGTATTTGAGTACGAAGGACAGCTTATACAGGGTATAATTGACTTGTGTTTTGAAGAGGACGGAGAACTTGTGATTGTTGATTATAAGACTGACAGGGTTATGAAGGGCAAAGCGGGGGAAAAAGAGCTTGTCAAAAGATACGCAATCCAGCTTGATTACTATGCAAAAGCGCTGGAACAGCTTACCGGAAAAACTGTAAAAGAAAAAATTGTATATTCATTTACTTTAGGAAAAGAAATAATGTGTTAAAATTACGAAAAATTTTCTCTAACATGTAAAATGCGGTTGAAAATATTGTACAATAATGGTAATATAAACATGATTTGTGAATAAAACATATCAAATTTGCACAAAAATGTGCATAAAATGGAAAAGGAGAGGAAAAATGAAAAAGCAAGTAAAAAAGTTTATGAGTGCATTACTTGCATGTGTAATGGTGGCAGTGTCAGTTATAGTATTTGACATGAATCCAGTACATGCAGCTTCTGGCGCAATAACAGAAGCATCAGGCTGGCTTGAGACAGCATATGTTAAATGGACACCTGTAACAGGAGCTACAGGTTACAATGTATATGTTAAGTCTGCAAGTGCCTCAGATTCAGCTTATGTCCAGTTGGACGATGAGCTTATCAGAAAGTATCCATCTTACATGAGAGCGGATGCTGTAGGATTAAAAGCAGGCGATTATGTTATGAAGATTGTTCCGCTGAACAATGGCAAGGAGAATACATCAGCTGCTATCGTTTCAGATAAGCTTACTGTAAATGCACATGACAGAAGCGGATTTACATTTTCAAGTAATTCACCGGTAAAGAATGGCGTTGGTGCATATAACAACGATGGTACATTAAAGTCTAATGCATCTGTTCTTTATGTTACAGAAGCTAATAAGAATACAGTTAAGATGAAGATTGGTAACACAGAATATACAGGTGTAGCAGCTATTACACAGGCAATTAAGGCTAAGAATAACTGCCAGCCAGTTGCTATCCGTATTATAGGTCAGGTTACATTAAGCGGACTTGCCTGCAAAGATGTATCATCAGCATATGCAATTGGTGTTAAGGGAGCAGCTAACGTAACATTTGAGGGTATTGGTGATGATGCTACTTTATATGAAGCAGGTGTGGCTGTATTCCAGTCAACAGGCATAGAAGTAAGAAACCTTGGTCTTATGAACTGGGGCGGTGGAGGCGACGGAGATGGTATATCTCTTAAGCAGTCACGTGGTGTATGGGTACATAACAACGATGTGTTCTATGGTAATGCTGGTTCAGATGGTGACCAGGCTAAGGGCGATGGCTCTATGGATTTAAAGGATAATTCTCAGTATGTGACAGTATCTTACAATCATTTCTGGGATTCAGGAAAGATGTCACTTTGTGGCATGAAGTCAGAGTCAGGTGAGAACTGGATTACATATCACCATAACTGGTTTGACCATTCTGATTCAAGACATCCTCGTATCAGAACAATGTCAGTTCATGTATATAATAACTACTATGATGGTAATTCTAAATATGGTGTAGGCGCTGCAAAGGATAGTGAGGCATTCGTAGAGGCTAACTATTTCAGAAACTGTAATTATCCAATGCTCAGTTCAATGCAGGGAAGTGATGTTCTGGCAGGTGGAATATTCTCAGGAGAGAATGGTGGTGTCATCAAGGCATACAACAACTATATGGAAGGTCAGAAGTCTGTTATATATGCTAATTCGGATGCTGGTACAACAACTGCAAGTGCAACTGATTTCGATGCATATCTTGCAACATCAAGAAGTGAAACAGTACCTTCAACTTATAAGGCAAAGCAGGGTGGAAAGACATATTCTAATTTTGATACTAAGGTTGATTTAGGCGTTGATACTGCTGATATTGATGCACCTGCAGATGTTCCTTCAATTGTAACTAAGTATGCAGGACGTATTATGGGCGGAGATTTCAAGTGGACATTTGATAATAGTGTTGATGATACAAGCTATTCACTCAACAGGCCATTAAAGGATAAGCTTAATGCATACAAGACATCTCTTGTATCAGTAGGTGGTGGAAGCGTATCTGGCACTTCACATACACATACATATGGTGAGTGGGTAGTTGTTACACCTGCAACAGAGACAGAAGAAGGTCTTAAGAGCCGCACATGTACAGGATGTGGTTATAATGAAACAGCAGTTATTCCAGCTATTGGAAAAGATACACCTGTTACACCTGACACACCGGTATCAGGAGATGCAAAGGTACATAACTTTACAGAATCAGGAACAACAAGTGACTTCTATAGTATTACAGGAAGCATAGCAACAAATAAAGGTACAGCAACATACAACGGTCTTACACTTACAAAATGCCTTAAGATGGAGTCATCAACAAGTATTAAGTTCACAGCACCATCCGCTGGAAAGCTTACACTTGTATTTGGCGGAACAACGGCAGCTTCTGGTAAGGGCGTAAAAGTTAATGGAACAAGCAAAAAAGTTGGTTCTGATGGTACATTAACAGTAGATGTTGCTAAGGGTGCTGTAACTGTAACAAAGGGAGATTCAATCAATCTTTTCTATATGATATATACACCATCTGGAACATCAGAGACAACACATACACATAAGTATGAGTCAAAGATAACAAAGCAGGCAACATGTACAGAGGCAGGAGTGCTTACATATACATGTACATCTACAACAGGAACATGTGACAAGAAGACATACACAGAAACAATCCCAGCAAAGGGACACAGCTTCAGTACAGAGTGGACAGTAGATGTTGAAGCAACAGAGACAACACCAGGAAGCAAGAGCCACCATTGTACAGTATGTGATGCGAAGACAGATGTAACAGAGATACCTGCAACAGGAGTTGTTGAAAAGAAGAATGGTCTTAGTAAGGCAGAAGATGGAAATTACTATTATTATGTAGATGATGTGGTAGATACAAGCTTTACAGGATTTG
>UMJM01015724.1_pt1 | contig 18893 bp, 9 predicted proteins | sample 1966031 | NCBI WGS metagenome assembly UMJM01 (sample SAMEA4836150, study PRJEB28245) | human gut metagenome | biome: gut microbiome; material: fecal sample | place: Denmark | collected 2008
ATCAAAATTTCTTCTCAAAAGACCTACTATTTCATCTCATTTAGCAGCATTAGTAGGCTTTTTACCAACTTATGCACTGGTTTCATATGCTATTTGACACTGCCAGAATGCGAAAAGCATTTCAAAAAAGTTTTATTTTCAACTACAAGTTTCTCTCAAACAACACATAATTGTCTGCTGTTCCAGTCTGAATCTTATAATAACAAGTCTCCTCTGTTCCATCATCATATATAACTTCTGCCTCTATAAGTATGGCGTTAAGCATGTCATTTCTTTCCTTGCGTACCGTATCTGGTGATTGTTTATTCATATACCATGAGTATGTACTTGTTGGAAATTCCATATACAATATTAAATCCAGTTCTTCCTGCTCTGCTCCCGATATCTTTTTACTTTGCGTCTTAATAACCTTTTTATCAAGGAATTCCTTAAGCTGCACCTCTCTCTTTTCAAACTGCACACGTGCATTATACGCAGTGTATTCTATAAACTTTACAGACTCTTTATCATACAGCACTGGCCACGAAAATCCCATTATATAAAGATATGATGTATCTGTGTCATGTACATCCTGTTCTACAGACCTGCTGTTTATTTTGAATTCACCCACTTGTGCCCAGTCTCCATATGTATCTTCTTTTTCGGGATACTCCACCTCCTGTCTGGCTAAACGGCTGCTTTCACTTGCTGTCTTGTCACTCTCCTGTACTTCTTTATTCTTACATCCAGCTGATACACAGCCACATATAATCATCATCATTATCACAAACTGTTTAATTCTCATACATCCCCCTCACATAATAATACATAATATAGCAGTATTAATAACTATAATCAGAGGTATTCCTTTCCCTGAATTCTTTTTAAAAATGTGCCTTGAAGCGAATACTGTTTCAAGTCCGACTGCTACTGCGAATAGTATCTCCTCTGCCATGAGAATAAGCATATACTGGCTTATCGTTATATTTCTGAATACCTTTGCTGTATTCATATAAGTAAGGCTTATAAGTGGTGCATTAATATATGGCATACCATAAGCCTTATACATTATTATCATTTCGATTATATACAGTAAAAATGCACTTACCCCCACCAATATGCAGACAGCAGCAGCCTTAACTGTATGTTCCCATCTTCTTCCTCTCTTAGACGAGCCAATAAGCATATTCATTCCATTCTTATATTCCACTGAGCTTTCAGTCTCTGCAATAAGAACAACTCCAAATCCGAGTATAATATATATAAGCAGTTTTCTCGTTGCTCCTTTACTGCCAAATATCTGGTCGTATCCCCGTTGTGACATAACATACGCATCTATTCCGTACTGCTCTTTTATCTGTGAAACATATTCAATCTGCTGCATATATTCGCTCATGTTATCAAGCAGTCTCGTAGCATCCATGAGGTTGTACACATATCTGCTTACATCATCCTCACTAAGTTCTCCCCACTCATACTGTTCTCTTGCAGCATCTAACTTTGCCTGTGCCTCATAAACATCATTTTGTCTCTGCTCTATAAGACTGGTAAATCCACTGTAATCCCTGCCACCATACTGCTGATAATATTCATCACGCTTCTTTTCATCTTCAGAATATGCTATTTTCTGGTTATTACATATAAATATTGTTATAAACACAACAACACATATTACAATCCAGCCTCTTGCTGTTATTAAAAATTTGTACATTTCTTTCCAGAAATGCGGAAGTCTGGACAAAATCCTTTGAACCACATGTCCGATTTTTTCAATCATTTTTCCTATAAAGCCAGCGGTTCTTCCCGGACGGATAACCTTTCCAAGTAATACAAGAAATATTGCCGATATTACAGCTATACTAATACACACCATGCACAGCACATTTATCATACGCACAGGAACACCTGCTATCATGATATTATCATACTTCCTAAGTATGCTGCTTACATTCATCACATTTATTATATTAATCTTCTTGAAAATTCTTAATCTGCCCTGCATTGATATATTCTGGTATGCAAATGCTTCCGCCCCTGCAATTATACCCACCATCACAATCGAACTGATTCTTTTCCTGCATAACGCAAATACGAGTGATATAACAAGCACTATTGCAATAACTATCAAAGATATAATCATATATCTTATAAAAAGATATGTCATTACGCTTATCGGATAAGTGAAATTATTATACCCTGTCAGACACTGTACAGGTGCTGTAAGAGAACACCAGCCACCATACACCACAAGCATAGAGACAAGACCGCATAACTGCATAATCAGTGATACAAATAAAGCACCCAATCCGACTGCAGCAGTGTCCTTAACTGCTATTCTCATTCTTCCATTGACAGCAGTATAGATAATCTGCCACATTCCATTATCCCTGTATTCGTAAATGTTATAAATAATATATATCATCAACGCAAGAACGATATAGATAGAAATATCATTCTTCAGAAACTGCTCAACTGCCCTGCTGTTTAATTCCCTAACCTGTACATTTTCAATCCTTTTATAATCATTTTCCGTTTTATTGATATTGGCTATTGATTCTGATGTACCGAACACACTGAATTTTTTCATATTCGAGGCATTTGTAATAACTGCTTTAACACTTTCTGTATATCCATCAATATAATCAGACTTTTCCTTGTATTCCTTTGCAAGTCTCTTAAATATTCTTCTATCATCCTGTGCCAGTTCGTCAGCATGCTGCTGTATCTGTTCATCTGTATGCCCATTAATCAGCCAGTTGTACTCTCTTACTTTAATCTTATAATTATCTATTCCGCAGTCTGAAAAGTCCTTTGCAAAAACAACCACAACACATATACATGCCGCAGCCAGAATTAGCAATATTGTTTTTCTATTAAGCAGTCTCCCCAGTTCCTTCATCTACCTAAGCTCCTTAATATCCCCTTTTTCAATGTTGCTCTTATCAATATATACAATTTTGTTGTTCACAAATGAAAACATAAACATTCTACTGCTATCCCCATGCATAATTGAAAATATCTTTTCCTCGTCTGGAATCGTTCTCTTTGCTGCGAGCTTTCCATCTCTGTCTAACTGATATAATGTATAATCAAGTGAACTGCTCTGTTTGTTAAAATACATTGCCATATTCTTATATCCTTCATCATCCATCCAGATATAATTTCCGTCAAATGTTATATAAAAATATCCTGTATCATTATCACTTTCATATATGCTTTCTGACTTACCGCTGCCAAGATCATATTCATATATTATTCCATCTCCAAGCCCGCTGTAATACAGCTTGTTATTGTCTGCATCTATACAGTAACTATACACATTCTTGTCAAGCAGACATTCAGTATCTTCCCCTGTAATTCTGAATATTCCTTTTCCTTCCAATGAATATAATCCCTTATCATCTTTTGAAACAGATGTCTTTAAAAAAAATGTGTCACTGCCATATGTTTTAAGTGAATTAATTCCTATACCATATCCCGTTTCTTCATATATTTTATCGCTCGAACCCGTATCAAGATTAAATCTGTATAGCCTTACTGTTACATTACCTTCTATATCTCCCGTTATCTCTTGAGATACATATGCATATCCATCATTGAAACACATTGACACACTATCCTGTCCACTCAGGACGCATATGCTTCCAAGGTCTGTTCTCTGTGTTCCGTCAGCACTTATCCGTACAAGATTTCCCTTGGAACTTATCATATATATGTACGAATTATAGTAATACAACTCACTTTTAAACTCGCTTCCTGAAATATATGCCATGCACTCTTCTCCATCATGCCCACATTGTGGTTTATTACATAACACAATGCTTTCTTCCGACTTATCATCATAAAACATAAGATTATCATCTGATGCGCTGCATTTATCAAGATAATAATATCCTGTATCACATCTTGCCACCATATGCATGCTTTCAGAAAAGTATGACTGCGTATTATCAAGCTTGTCGCTTCCTACGGTTATCGTATTACCTGGTTTCCCCTTACACGACACAAGCAAAACTGACATTACAACCATTAATCCTGCTGCAATTCTTCTCATTGTAATCCCCCTTAAAGTTATGACATCTATAGTTAGTTTAATTAACTATAGATATCTTGTCAAGCGTACACAACCAAACCAGACACTATTAATCATGGTCTTGGAACACGAAGCATTAAAAGAATTGTTGACAGTTACGATGGAATTATGAAATATTCGTACGATGAGAAAGACAATTATTTTAATACAGCACCCTGGCATCATGCAATAGTTTTGGCATATTCTGCAATATATGGCATATTCGGTAATATACGTCACATTAATATCGGGTAGTTTTGGCACATTCGGTAATATATGGCACATTCTGCACTTGACAATATAAAAAAACAGGGATTCCAGTTACATTTAATAACCGAAATCCCTGTTTTTATTATATTAATTCTTCTTATATTGTTATATCTTCTTAGAAAAGACTCTTAACAGTATTAACTACATTCTCTACTGTGAATCCAAAATGCTCGAATAACTGGTTAGCCGGACCTGAAGCTCCGAAGCCCTTCATGCAGATTACCTTTCCGTCAAGTCCTACATATCTGTACCAGCCGAAATCTGAAAGTGCCTCAACTGCAACTCTCTTTCTTACACTCTTAGGAAGGACTGATTCCTTGTATTCCTCTGACTGCTTCTCGAATACGTCCATAGATGGCATACTAACTACTCTTACATCTATTCCTGCATTCTTAAGCTCTGCCTTTGCAGATACAGCCAGGTTAACTTCAGAACCACTTGCAATAATAATTCCATCTGGAGTCTCTTTATCAGAATTCTCAAGAATATATGCACCCTTAAGTGCTTCCTTAGATGAACCTGCCATCTGTGGAAGATTCTGTCTTGTAAGAACTAATGCTGTTGGCTCATCCTTAGATTCAATAGCATATTCCCATGCAAGTGCTGTCTCTGTTCTGTCACATGGTCTGAATACTGTGAAGTTAGGCATTGAGCGGAATGCTGCAAGCTGCTCAATTGGCTCATGTGTAGGTCCGTCCTCACCAACTCCGATACTGTCATGTGTGAATACATATATAAGTGGCAGCTTCATAAGTGATGTAAGTCTTGCCATTGGCTTTGTGTAATCACTGAATACGAAGAATGTTGCAACGAATGGTCTTAATCCACCATGAAGTGCAAGTCCGTTACCAATTGCTGCCATAGCCTGTTCTCTTACACCAAAGTGAAGGTTAGTTCCTGCATAATTCTCCTTAGAGAAATCTCCTGCATCCTTCATATTAGTCTTATTAGATGGTGCTAAATCTGCTGAACCACCGATAAGGTTAGGCATTACATTCTTAATCATGTTAAGAATTGTTCCGCTTGAACTTCTTGTTGCTTCTGCCTTCTCTGGCTTTGCAAGGTATTCCTCAGAATTGAATAAATCGGACATATGACATCCATTGTAGTACTTATCCCAGAGTTCCTTCATCTCAGGGAACTTCTCACAGTATTCAGCAAAAAGCTTATTCCATTCTTCTTCCGGTTCAGCCATTCTTGCAGCTATCTCTTTATAATGGTCATATACTTCCTGTGGTACTTCAAAATCACCCTTGCATGGCCAGTTAAGATTTTCCTTAAGTGCTGCAACATTATCAATACCAAGAGGCTCACCGTGTGCGCTTGCCTTACCCTGCTTTGCAGGACAGCCGTATCCGATAAGTGTATTAACCTTGATAAGTGAAGGTCTTTCTTTATCTGCCTTGGCTTCTTCAATAGCCTTGCCGATAGCTTCAATATCATTGCCATCAGCAACTTCGATTGTCTGGAAGCCAAATGCTTCAAATCTCTTCATTACATTTTCTGTAAATGCAATATCTGTGCTTCCTTCAATTGATATATTGTTAGAATCATAGAATACAATAAGCTTTGAAAGACCTAATGTTCCTGCAAGTGAGAAACACTCTGATGAAATACCTTCCATCATACATCCGTCTCCACCAAGTACATATGTGTAATGGTCAACTACATTGTATCCGTCTTTATTGAATAATGACGCAAGATGTGCTTCTGCCATAGCCATACCAACTGCCATAGCCATACCCTGTCCAAGAGGTCCTGTTGTAGCCTCAACACCAACTGTGTGACCATACTCTGGATGTCCAGGTGTCTTAGAACCCATCTGTCTGAAATTCTTCACATCATCTAAAGAAAGATTGCCAATTCCAAGTAAATGGAACAATGAATAAAGAAGCATTGAACCATGTCCGCCAGAAAGAACGAATCTGTCTCTGTTCTTCCATTCTGGATCAGCCGGGTTGTAATTCATATGGTTAGTCCATAATTCATAAGCTGTTGGTGCAGTTCCAAGTGGAAGTCCAGGATGTCCTGAATTAGCCTTCTGGATTGCATCTGCTGACAATACCCTGATTGCATTAATTGACATTTCATCGATGTTAGTCATATTTTCCTCCCTGTGTAAGCACATCTGTGCATAATATTATAAGTTATCTGTCTTTAAAATCTGCCTCTGTCAAGAATATAACATCACCATTCTCGCTTCTCTTCTTCTTAAGTCCGCCAAAGAATCTTCTTGATGCTCTTCTTTCAGAGTTGACAATTGCCTGATTGATTATTTCCTTGATATCATCAAGTTTAATATTATCATTCACGTTATGGAGTTTGTCAATCTTAAGATACAGTTCCAGTAATGCATCATCATCAACCTCATACTGTCTCTTTCTTGCGAATCTCTTCGCCATCTCAACAAGCTCATTAACTGTGTACTGCTTAAGAACAATTCTGTGATTGAATGTCTTGGTAAGCTCAGGATTAAAGTTGATAAGAACATTCATGTCTGTATCTGAATCTTCAAATATGACAATCATTCTTCCTGTATCTTGTTCAAGACAGTTAAGCAGTTCATTAATTCTCTTAGGCTGGATTGTTCCTGCGCCTTCAACGATAAGAGCTGTTCCCTTAAGTCTTCCCATTGCCTTGGCAATACCTCTCTGGTTAATACTCTCTCCTGATGTCTTAGCAATCTTCTTTGGCTGGTCTGGATATAAAGTATTAATAGCTCTTATTATAGTTCTTGCAAGGTCTGTCTTATCAGAACTTGAATTACCAGAAATAAGAATATTTCCTGATGCTGATGAATTCATCTGCATTTCATCGTCAATTGTATCGAAAAGATCAGCTAACTGTTCCTCAAGTCCTGGCATATCTCTGTACTTTCTGAATATCTTTGCCAGTTCTCCTGTAAGCTTCTTCTCTATCTGCTCAGTTTCTTCAATCTCTTCTTCCATAGTCAATGGCTGTTCTTCTTCTTGTCTGGTGAATGGAATTACTGTTTCTTCCGGCTCAACACCTGCAGCTACCTCATCTAGTACAACAGCCTCCTCACCTTCTTCTTTATTGTCTTTATTATCAATATCTTCATTCATAATTGAATTGATATCTGAAATCATTGATTCTGACACAGTTGGTATCTGTGCTGTAACTAAAGGAATATCTTCATTCTCTATAGCAGTTGCTGCCTGCTCTAGTCTCGCTGCAGCCTTACCTGTTCTTATTGCAAGATCCATTCTCGCTGAATCAACTGCCATCTGTGCAAGAGCTGCTCTCTTTGCGTCTTCCTTATCAATCTCCTTACCATCAGCCAGTGCTTCTGCTTTCTTCTGCTCTACCAGCTTTTCATAAGCTGCACTTTTCTCGTCTTTCTCATCAAGATAACGCTCAAGCTCTGACTTGGAGAATTCCTTAGTATCCTGCTTGCCATACTTTTCTTCTCTTACAGACTGCATCCACTCTGTTATATCCATCTGGCCTTCAATCTGGTCATCATCTTCCTGAACTTCTGCATCATCATTAACAACCTGTTCAGTTACAGGAGCCGGAGTCTTAACCTCCTTTGCAGGCTGTTCTTCCTTATTCTTAGAAGCTGGTACAAATGTCTTAACATCAGCATCTTCTTCCTCATCACCGAACAAGTCACTCATCTTGGCAGCAAGCTCTTCCTGAAGATTTCTTGTATCATATAAATTGTTATATTCAGGTACAGGAACATTAATATCTATATTCTCTGCTTCCTTATTGATTCTTTCCTCAGCTTCTTTTCTCTGTTCAGCTTCGTCTTCTTTATTGATCTGCTCATAGTTATCAGCTAACTTCTGCTTTGCATTCTCAATAAGCTCCTTAAGTGAGACATTTGCCTTATTAATCTCGCTTGAGAAATTCTTCTCTCCATCTTTGCTAAGTGTCTCAGAAACCTCTGGCTTCTCCACCTGAGGAGTCTCTATCTTAGACATAACAACAGAGCTGTCCTTAGTATTATCTGCATCTTCATCCTTATTCAGAGCTTTCATTAAAAATGCTTTGATATCATCATTCTGGTCGTTCTGTACAAGGTCTATTGAAAGAGGTCCTTCCTCCTGTTCCTTAGCAAACTCAGGAACATTCAGACTTACCTCTGGCACTGGCTGTTTACCAGTTGATTTCTGTTCTTTCTCATCTTCTTCACGGAAAACATCTTCAACTTCATCTCTCTTAAGATTAGCAAGTTCCTTCTGCTTTGCAAAAAGCTCTTCCTTAGTTGCCTCTATATCTTCCTTTCTTTTTCTTACATCTTCTAAGATACCTTTCTGTGTCTTAGTAAGAACAACACCAAGCTTTTCCTTTAACTGTACTGCTTTCTCAACGTATATACCATCCTGAAACCACAGAACGATATTATCACATGTCTTAATACATTCTTCTTTTCTTCCAGTCTTATAATACAGCTTTGCAAGCTCATACATATACTTCTCATCAATCTCATGATCCCTGTAATCCTCTAAGATTCCTACAAGTTCATTATCTGATGCATTCTGTGCCTTTCTAAGGTCATAATACAGGATGAATCTGCTCACATCATGCTGTGAAGATTTGCTGTATTCTTCATAAAGCTCGTTAGCATTATCAAAATCTCCAACTTTAATAAAGAATTCAGTAAGCTTATAAACCAGCTTTCTTCCGCCAAGGTTTCTGTTATAAGCAAGAATTGCCATGTCTCTTGCTTCTTCATAGTCCCCGACTGCTTCCTGTACATTAATGGCTGTGGCAAGTGCCTGCCAGTCTTTAACCTTAGTCCAGTTAATATCCTTAGCTATGGCTGCCGCTTCCGTGTATTCCTTTTTCGCTGCCAGCTTCTTAATCTGGTCTATCTTAATTCCTAATTCGTATTTATTCATGATTATATATTCCTCATTCCAATGCTTACTTGATGAATGTTGTGAATAATTTATTTATCGCATTTTACAACTCATTAAAGTTTAGCACAGCCTAAGTTCATTGTAAACCAAGTTCACAGAATTGTTACAAATATGTTACAAAAAATCAAATGTAGCCTGTTCGTAATCCATTCTCGTGTATTCCAATTCTGATTCCTTCGTGCTGCTGTAATAATCAACAACCACAGTCTGCTGCCTTGAATCAACAAGCTTCTGACCAAGTATGTAATTAACATCGAATCTTCCTGTAATAGCAGGAGTTGCACCTCTTGCCGGAACAATAAGCTGGACATGATTAGTTGCAAGCAGCTTGAATATTGGCTCCCATATGTATATATCCTTTGCCGCACCGAATGGGTTATCTATGAATATTGTCTTACCCTCAACACCTTCATTACCTGAAGAATTCATATTAGATATGTAGTTGATAATCGCAATAAGGAACTGGATATATATACCCTGTGACTGTCCTGTTGAGCCAACCGCTTCCTCATATCTTAAATAACGGCTCTGGTCCTTGATTCTCTCTCTCTTATACAGATTAATTCTGATTGAATTCATATCTGTGACAATAACTGAGAAAAGTCTCTTCCATGACAGTCTGTTTCTTATATACTTGAGTCTTTCCGCAGGCTCTTTAAAACTTTCCGCCATAAAAACAGTTTCATCAATATATTCAGACATCTTTTCCTTATATAATTCTTCCTTTATATAAGGAATCTGCAAACTGATTATTGCAATCTGTTCTCCGTCAAGATTGATATTAGACAACTGTGGCAGACGGTCAAGCTCAGTCTTAATATTACTGCATGTCTGGATACAACGATTTTCAAAGTTATCCTTAATCATCTGCATATCCTCTATACCCTTGGCAATGCGGTCTTTTTCTAACTGTATAAATGTGTTCGTCTCATTTAACGATTCAATCATACTTCTGGTCTTAGCCACATTTTCAGGAACATTAAGTGATATCCTTACTTCATCAGCAAGCTCGACTGCATTAAATCCGTTAAGCAGGTCAATAAGCTTAGATTTATTCTTATTAAATTCATCAACCTTCTTATACTCTAATCTGGTAATTGAAGCATATTCTTTATGAACAGCCTCATATTCTGTAAGATTAGCTGTAATTCCCTGTGCATCCTCAGGACGGAATTCTTCTGGAACATGCATGCCCGCATCAGACACGATTCTTTCAAGGTCTTTTCTGCATACAAGAATGTCTTTTAATGAATCAGACATCTGTCTGCGTGTCTTTTCCTGAACCTTGGTGTTATCCTCTAACTTCTTAATAAGTACCTTGTGCTGTGTAATGAATTCATCCGGGTCATCGCATGGGAATTCATTAAAGCTTCCATAATTATTCTCAATCTGGTTAATACCATGTGCGATACTTCCCTCAAGTCTATTAAGAAGTGCTTCCTGTGACTCAAGCTCTTCCCTTACAGAATCACTGCTCTTCACAAGATTATTAAGAGCATCCTTGGCATTCCTTAACTGCTGTGAACCTGCTGCCATAATCTCACCGGCTTCATACTTTGCCTTAATATCGTCAAATGTATAACCTCTGTACTCTATTGCATCACGACATTTGTTCATAGATGCAGACAGATGGTTCATCAGCGCCTGCTTATCTGCAAAGTCACTGTTCTTCTGTGAAAGTGCTGTCTTTAATCCGGTGAATCTGCTCTCTATTTCATCCTTATCAAGACGGTATGTATCGTCATCGATTTCTATTGAAACATTTTCATCATAATAAGGTGCGTACTGCTCCTCCCATGACTTAATGATTTCATCATATGCCTTTCTTGTACTGTCCTCGAAATCTCTCGCGGTATCATACTCAGAATTAGCAGAAACTGCTGCCTCCTCGCACTCATATATGCGGTTTCTTGCACTGTCCACATCAGCCTTCAGTCCCTTTAAGCGCTCATACTTCTTATCTATAGAAGAATTCATCTCCATAATACGCGAGAGCAGGCTGCATGCTGTTTCCTTCTCTTCTATATCATCTCTTGTCTGTGCGAGGTTCCTTGAAAGCTGCTCTTTAACCTCATTTAACACACTTCTCTTCTTCTCAGCCTCAATAATTGCAGCCTCGCTGTCAGCAATCTTTAATCTGATTGCTTCTGCCTCGGACGCATCCACCTTTCCAGACGCAGCATTATATACAAGTGCAAATGTATAATCATTCCACACAAGCTCCATTCTGTCGGCCAGCTTTCCTGCCTGCGCCTTATGCGACTCAAGCTCCTCCTGTGCAAGCTTAATCTGTGTCTCAAGCTTTGCCTCATCACGCAGGAACGACATATCCTTTAATGCGAATACAATCAGGTCTTTGTTAATCTCTAACTTAGTATCAATAAGCACCTGCTCGCTTATAACAGGATAAGCAGCCGCACCCTTGCCAAAATCCTTAAGCATCTCATCTGCTTTGATTCTCTCGAAATCGTTCTTTATTATAAATGCGTACTCAATGAAAGGTGTTCTCTTTAATACATCTCTTTTCTGTCCTGCATTCAGGGCTGCAAACCACTCATGTCCCTCAACAACATCTGAACCGTACTGGCTCTCAAGGTATTCCTTAAGCCTGTCTCTTTCAGGACTCTTACAGATATATGTTCCCTTTCTTGCATTGTCAATAAAGTTCTCAAGTTCCTGTACTGCCTTACACTCTTCTGTATATTCACTGCGCATTTTCTGGTAAGTCTCAAGAATAACCGAAAGCATTGCCTCGTCATTATCTGCACTATATATTTCACGGATTTTGCCCATGCGCTCGGCATCTGCATTACCAGCTTCATCAGCCTTTTCTAGCTTTTCTGACTGCTCTGTGAATATATCAATAAGTGCTTTATTGGCAGATATTGTCTCATTAAGTGACATTAACTGCTGCTGCACATCATTGAATTTTTCGGACATTCTTGTCTCTTCATTCTTTAACAGTTCTTTATCCCTGAATGACTTATCATATTCTTCAGACACATTTTCACATACGACAGTTCCCGCCTCTGATAAAGATGCTCCAAGCTGTGCCTGTAATTCCTGTATCTCATTCTCAAGATTATCAGAAAGACTGCCAAGACCTGCCGCCTCTTTGTCAGCATTTCTAAGGTTATCCTTAGACTCTGATAATCTGACTTCCAGAGTCTTAACACGGTTAGCTGCTATATCAAGCTTTTCCTTAAGTCTTCTGGTCTCTGTCTCATAGAATTTTCTGTAACCTGCAGCAAGTATCTTTAACTCTGCTGTTATATCCGTATCTTCTCTTAATCTGTTATCTATCGCAATCTGAAGTCCTTTATAAGACTTCTCATATTCTGCATAATCTTTATAATCACCCGCAGACTCCATCAAAGAAAGCTTTCCTCTTGCCTCTTCAATTGCAGCGTTCTTGAGTTCAAGTGCCTTTCTTGTCTCATTAACAAGGCTCTCAACTCCTGCCATCGAATTCTTTTCAGACATAACCTCTGCAACTGCTATAGCTTCCTTCTCGTGTGCAAGCTCATCATACATCTTAGTGATAAGGTCATCCTGACTCTTAAGTTCCTTATCCTTCTTATCACTTTCCCGCATAGCAACAAGAAGCAGGTCATATAGCTGCTTCTCTATTTCTTCTTTTCTGTTGTAAAATGCTTCATATGTCGACAGATATTCTTTAAAACTGTCGATAGCTGCAATCTGGCTGTCATATGCTCCAAGCTGTGAGTGTTTCTTTGAAAGCTCCACTAACTTGTCCTTAATATCCATAAGAGTCTGAGCCATCATGCCCTCATCATTATCAACTGACAGCTTGTTATTGAAGGATTTCTGGATAATCTCCTCTATAAGCAGATCCTCAACAACCTTACGGCTTGTCTTATAATTTGACTCGAAATATGTTCTTACATGTCCCTCTGTCTTGTTAATTCCACGCACAATTTCCCATGCACTCTCATATATTCCGTAGTTGCTTATGAAGCTCTGGTAATCACCTTTTCTGTCAAATATCTTAACAACATATTTGTACCCGCCCTTCTCAAGGTCACGAAGATAAGCCTTAAGTCCGTTATATGTAATTCTCTCTCCATTACTTACAAGTGGAAGATTCTTAATATCGTTATCGCCAAACTCCCTGTAGAATATGCAGTAATTAAAGTATTCAACACTTGCTGTTGGTGCAGCTGTCTGTTCCTGTCCATCCTGATTCTCATCGTCTGTGCCTCTTCCCTTTCTTGCACAGAAACCAGTTGTCATGAACCTGAAACCATCCTTCTGATAACATGGATCTAACTTCCACTCAACCAAAGAATGAATACATGTATTACCGCTTCCCTGTCTGAAAAGCTTCTCAATAGGCTGCTTGTCATCAAGTGTGCAGTTAGGAATCATATTCTGCATAAGAAGCAGCATAAGCAGACTCTTACCACCGCCATTGGCAAGGTCATATATAGTATTCTGGCAGTTGAAGCGCATCACGAAATCGTCGTACACCTGTGTACCGAAATTATATTTAACATTATTAACTCTGATTCTGTTAATCTGTGGCATCGCGTCCTCCATTCATAAGTTCGGCAAATCGTCCTCTGTAATCATCAAAATAATTCTCTATAAGACTTCTGAATCTGTCTGTCGGATAATATCTGTCCTGACTCTCAACTAAAAGTTCCTGCGCAACGCAGAAATTAAGCACAAGCTTTACCATACCCGACTTGGAATTTCTTGCTGCTCTCGCTCCTGTCTGATCCTCTACTGTTGTCACCGGAAGCTCGTCCCATGTAAGTGCTATCTGCTTAAAGCTGTTCTCCTCAACCTCATCAAGCACAAGCCCTGTGCTCTTATCGACAATACCACCTGTTGTCTTATCAACATTTTTAATGATGTCCTCAAGTCTTATGAACTCAGCATAAGTTGAACTCATTGTATCTGAATAAAACTCTGTTATTATGTTGTAGATTATGAAATATGCAAGATATAATTCTTTATTAACTCTTAATCCAAGTACATTTCTTAATTCCTCGTTGGAATATCCAAACACCCTGTTATTATCACCTGCACTCACATACAGACCATTGTTATATTCATATATGTTAAGATTAAGTTTCTTAAGTGACATATGAACGATGTCATACACTTCTGCATTATTATTGTATTCCTGATAAAGAGCTGCATTCTCGCCCCTCTCAGACACATTTTCCCCTGTGATAAGCTTGGAAACTATGTCCAGCGCCTTATCTAGATTTCTATTCTCCATGTGCTTCCTTTCGTACCAATTCAACATCTGCCATCATACAGTTATCCGACAATATAACCTGCCCGCCAAGCCCTTTTCTTATTGCAAATGTAAAGCTTTCCGTATCTTTAAAGCCTTCCCCTAAGTATGCATCAAGAAATGTATCTTCTCCCGCATCACCGCCAAGCTGGTACTCATCCTTCTGGCACAGATTAACAAAGAAAGAGAAGAAATCTGCATTTCTTAGAATCTGCTCACCATACGCCCTCTTCATTGCATCTGCAAACTGACCGAGTGTTATAATGTCCGATTTTTTCAAACACACAATGAGATTTTTCATAAGGAATACATAATTATCCTTAATTCTCTTTTCTTCAATCTCATCTTCGAATTCAATATCTTCCGGTCTTTCATTGCTTATAAGCTCTTTCTCCTCATATCTTGGAGGCTTCACCATAAGCGCATCATCAATGTTTATCAGGTCAAATGTCTTTCTTATGTTCGGCTTTAGAAGCGGACTTAACATTGTGACTAATATATCTGCATTGTCCCTCTTAATCATATCTGAAAGTGCCGATGTGAAATCCATATGGCTTCTTAATCTGCCAAGCTTGGCGCGTCTTACTGCGTCATCGGTCATCTTCTGCATTTCTGTACAATCCTTTAACAGCTCGCTGTGCCTGTTCATTGCCTGCTTAAGCTGAGTCTCAAGACTGTATATTTCGTTCATCGTCCTGTAATAGCCTTCGCCTGTGCTGCCCGATGCATTAAGCTTCTCAATTGATTTTGCAATAAGGTCACGGTTCTTCTTAAAAAGCTTTTCTTCATCATCAAACCATTTCATTCCTGTCTTGACGAATTCCTCATAAGCCTCTATTCCTGCAAATACATCGCCCGACAGAATTGTCAGCACTTCATTCTTCTTTAACTTAAGGCGGTTGACTTCTTCGTTGATTCTTTCAACTACTTCAACTCCGCCACGGAAGTTCTGTGAATTAATCATTTTTTCAAGAAGAAGCTGGGATACGCTTATCCTGCTCTCGTCCTTGATTTCCTTGGTATCAAGATAGAACTCAATAGCATCAGGGCTTATCGAATACCACACGGTATTGTCTCTTATCGAACTCTCGATTATCTTCATTCTTGATACTCTCTTTTTCCTGTCCACCGGGTCAAAATACGAGAATTCAAATGGTCTGCCATCATTCTTTATCTTGTCAAATATATAATCAGCAATCTCCTTGCTGTCCTGTTCATTCAAATCAAGCCCGAAATCTCTCTTAAGTATCAGCCTTAAGAAATCAAGATATTCGGGATATGTAACATCCTTTTCCTTAAAGTTATTCTCCTCTATAAAGAAACGGAGAACTGCCATAACTATATAGCCCATATCAAGGATTTCGTACTTACCATCCTTGAAATTAGAAAATGATGTGTCTATCAGTCTAAAGAAAGGATAATATTTCTTCAGATTAAGCATTCGTTCACGGTGATCCGATATGATATCACCTGTCATATTCTCTGCCATAGTATTCTTCATTTCTGCGCACGCATTTTACACATATTGTCTTAACGCCCGGTGCGCCAGGGCATTAAGCTTAAAGCTTGGTTCTTCGCCAAATTTAAAGCTCAGTTCTTCCATCCAGTGCTCTTAAAAGTGTAACCTCATCGATATATTCAAGATCGCCGCCCACAGGAACTCCGCTTGCAATTCTTGTCACCTTAATTCCTGTTGGCTTTATCATTTTGCTTATGTACATTGCTGTTGTCTCACCCTCCAGATTGGAATTAGTTGCGATAATAACCTCGTCAACATCTCCCTGAAGCCTTACCATAAGCTCCTTTAACCTGATATCAGCCGGTCCGATTCCAAGCATCGGGCTTATTGCTCCATGAAGAACATGATATACGCCCTCGTACTTTCCTGTCTTTTCATATGCCGCCATATCTCTTGTATGTTCAACTACCATAATTGTCTTATGGTCTCTTTTCTGGTCGCGGCATATCGGACACAGTTCTTCATCTGTAAGTGTAAAACACTCCTTACAGTAGTGAATATGCTGCTTTGCATCAATCATTGTGTCTGCAAGGCTCTTAACCTCAGACTCAGGCATGTTTATAATGTGAAATGCCAGGCGCTGGGCGCTCTTCGCCCCAACCCCTGGTAATCTCGACAATTCTTCAATTAATCTGTTAATATGACCACTGTAGATGTCCATTAGAATAAGCCTCCGCCTAATCCTCCAAGTCCTCCAGTAATCTTAGCCATCTGTGCCTGTGACTCTTCTTCGCATTTCCTTAAAGCTTCATTCGTAGCTGCCACGATTAAATCCTCAAGCATCTCTACATCATCTGGATCAACTGCTTCAGGGTCAATCTTAACCTTAGATACTTCTCTCTTACCTGTAACAGTTACCTCAACTACTCCGCCGCCTGCTGTCGCACTGAATTCCTTATTCTCAAGCTCTGCCTGCTGCTCCTCCATCTGACGCTGCATTCTCTGTGCCTGCTTCATCAGATTATTCATATTACCAGGCATTCCTCCTGGAAAACCACCTCTTTTAGCCATTATATAAGTTCCTCCTTATCATCTACTTCTATATCTATGCCTACGAGTTCCTTAAGATCCACGAATCTGCTGTGGAAATCCTCATCATCGTTAAGCTTAGTCACTTTAATTGAAACCCTTACTCCTGTTCTCTCCTCAATTACATTCTCTATGCTCTCCATAACTTCCTGTCTGCTGAGTGAATTATAGGCACTAAGTGATTCTACCATAATTTCAAGACTAATTCCATCTTCTGCTAATGTAACATGTGCAGCCTGTAAAAATGTCTGATTAACCGGATCATCTATCGTTGCAATGATATCCTTCCAGCCTGCCGCTATTGCCTTAACATCTTCTGGAACAGCATCATATACACGCTTAACTACAGGCTTCTTTGGAGTCTGCTGCTGTACTGCTGCCTGGCCTCCCGCAGCACCTGCATTTACAAGTCTGCCGCTTTTAATATCATCAAGTACTTTCTGTAACTGCCCTTCAAGCATTGTCACACGGCTTACAACATCGCCGATATCCTGACTGTTATCCATTGCCGGACGCATCAGCTTTATAAATGTTATCTCTGTCTTAACTCTCTTCTGTGTAGAGAACTTCAGGTCATTTGATAATTCTGACAACACTCTTATATAGTACATAAGTGTATCTATATCAACATTCTGTGCATCCTTCTTCAGGTCTTCAAGATTATCTGCCGATACTTCTATTACATCTTCAATTCTTTCTGCATCTTTAGTTGTCTTAATAAGAAGCAGATTTCTAAGATACCATATAAAATCTGTAACAAACTGTGAAAGGTCTCTTCCCTGCATTATCAGATCTTCCATAAGTGACATGCACACGGCAACATCTCCTGACAGGATTGTTGAAAGCATTTTACTAAATACTGCCGTGTCAACTGCGCCAAGAACATCTAATACATTTTCATACTTAAGGTCTTTTCCCAGATAGAATGCCAGACACTGGTCTAACAGACTTAACGCATCTCGCATAGAACCATCTGCAGCTTTGGCAACATATTTTATTGCCTTATCCTCTACATTCAGTCCCTCCGCCTTCATAAGTTCTGACAGTCTGCCTGCAATTGTCTCTATTGTTATCCTGTGGAAGTCATATCTCTGACATCTTGAAAGGATTGTAATAGGAATCTTCGCCACTTCTGTAGTAGCCAGTATAAATATTACATATGCAGGAGGTTCTTCCAATGTCTTTAACAATGCATTGAACGCTCCTATTGAAAGCATATGAACCTCATCAATTATATAGACTTTGAATCTTCCTTCTGTCGGTGAGTACTGTACTTCTTCTCTTATCTGTCTTATATTATCGACACCATTGTTAGATGCCGCATCTATCTCTATTACATTCATGCTTGTTCCAGCTGCAATCGCCTTGCATGTCGGACACTCCCCACAAGGGTTGCCATCAACCGGATGCTCACAATTAACTGCCTTCGCAAATATCTTGGCAACTGATGTCTTACCAGTTCCTCTTGTTCCGCAGAACAGATATGCATGGCCTATTCTGTCTGCATTAATCTGATTTCGCAGAGTTGTTACTATTGTATCCTGTCCTTTGACATCATTAAAATTGTCCGGACGCCATTTTCTGTATAAAGCCTGATATGACATGGTTACCTCCCTCTGCGCTGTCTTTACTTTCGCAGGATAATTTAGGAATATCATACAGTTTCTTACATGCAAGCATGACGAATCTGCCTGACATTCCTAAATTAGCTGCGACGAGTAACATTTTAATAACAAAAGCCGTGCGTCCGGCTTCGAACTGATATCCACAGACGTTACCGATGCAGTTAGCTCGATCCAGGCACCCTTTCAACACCCGGAAGATTCCACTTAATGCTGCTTCATTCCTGACCTGACATGGTTC
>UMJM01041426.1_pt1 | contig 17736 bp, 14 predicted proteins | sample 1966031 | NCBI WGS metagenome assembly UMJM01 (sample SAMEA4836150, study PRJEB28245) | human gut metagenome | biome: gut microbiome; material: fecal sample | place: Denmark | collected 2008
TCCTGTAAAATACCTGAAGAACGAATAAGCACTTAACGCCTGAAAAGCAGGCTTTGAAGAAAATATAGAAACAATAAAACTAACCGAGCTCACGAATACGGCGAAAGCCGTGAGGGGGCATAAAATAGAACAGAATATGATAAAGGTAGAAAATCTTAGCAAGTCGTTCCGCACGGAAGAGGTGGAGACTATAGCACTTGACAACGTAACGTTCAACGTGGAAGACGGTGAGTTTGTGGCAATAATGGGGCCTTCGGGATGCGGCAAGTCTACGCTGCTGAACATTCTCGGACTGCTGGACAACCCCACTTCGGGCCAATACTGGCTCGACGGCCAGGAGGTGTCGCTGCTGAAGGAAAAAGACCGCACAGGCATACGCAAGGGACAGATAGGCTTTGTGTTCCAGAGCTTCAACCTCATTGACGAACTTAACGTGGAGGAGAACATCGAGCTGCCCCTGACATATCTGAAAGTAGGTAAGGCTGAAAGAAAACAGAAGGTGCAGGAGGTGATGAAGCGCATGGGCATAACTCACCGTGCAAAGCACTTTCCGCATCAGCTCTCGGGCGGTCAGCAGCAGAGAGTGGCAATAGCCCGCGCCGTGGTGTTCGGCCCCAAGCTGATTCTGGCGGATGAGCCTACGGGTAACCTCGACTCTAAGAACGGCGCCGAGGTGATGCGCCTGCTGACAGAACTGAATCAGGACGGCACGGCAATAGTGATGGTTACGCACAACGAGCACGACGCTCAGATAGCCCACAGAACGATACACCTGTTTGACGGAAAAATCGTTGGATAGTGTGCCTGATGGTATTGTCATGGCCATGACGCCACAAAGGCTCAGGCAACAGCATCAGACCAGCAACACAAAAGACGTCCTTCAGCAGTGCAAAAGGTATGCTTTCACGCTGTAAAACGTGCCCTTTTGCAACATGAAAGGACGTCTTTTGCATTATCAGAAAACACGGAACGCCATAGGGAAAGGACTCTTTAAAGGCAACCAAATTTAGGGAAGTACAGGGTCATCTACCATATAGACGTCTCCATCGGCAATCACATACGGATCCTCTTGAGTACCCGAACCGCTCGGGGCAGCATATACCCCCAAGGCACATAAAAATGCCATCAAACTGATTAGTAAAGATTTCATAATACTTAATTTTAAATTAATAATAAGTTAGCATTAAATTATATAGGAAGGGTTGGGGACTAGCCCCATACCCTTTTCTATATCTTAGGTTCTTAAGGTCCATGCCTTGCTGTCTGCTGTATTATGTTTTGTGAAGTGTTTTTCTAATACAAACATACAAGGCAGATCTAAATATTTATTTAACGATTACTTTCTTAACAACGCTTACGCCGTCGCTTGTAGCCTTAACGATAAACAAGCCGTTCTTTCCGCCTGTGCTTACCTTAACAGCACCAGAAGTAGAGTTGACATTGCTTATTACGCTTCCGCTTACATCATAAACTGTAACGTTGAGGTCGCTTCCGCCGTTAACGCTTATTGAACCGTTCTCACCAGAAATTGTTATACCGTTTTCAGATACCGTAGCATCATTGATTCCGGCTGTTCCGGCTGACATCTTAAGTCTTGCAGCATTCAGAACGCGCTCTGTATTTGCATCGAGCAACATAACAACAACCTTAGTATTATCCCAGTTCTTAACGTTTTCAGGCAGACTGAATACCTTGTTGAATGCAACAGGCTGACCTGCAGTTACGCTTACAGGGATGAAACCTGATTCACCTGCGAAGTTGTCGTTTGGCACTTTACGTGCAACATCGTTGAATGTTACAACAGCAACGCTTGAACCATACTTGCCGCCCTTACCGAACTCACCGAATATCGGCTGGTCGAGAACGTAGAAGCCATTAAGCTGAGGTCCTTCCAAACCATCCTCAAGAACAACAAATGCAAGATTGTGGTTCAGAGAGTTCATGGTTAGAGCATAGTTTACATTACCTGTAATCTGTATGTTCTTGCTTGAAGCATCGTAAATAGCCTTGTCGATGCTTACATCTGCAATTGCATAATTTTCGAACTCACGCTGAGCTACATCATAGAATGTATTGTTGCCTTCTGGTGAATCGAAGTGATACTGCTCGCTTCCATCAACATACATCGGCGCATAAAGAGTGTCTATACGGTTAACCAGACCCATAGGCTGTGCTGTTATACCGAAATATGTATTATAGTTCTCATAAGCAAACTGGTCTGTTCCGATTATAGAGCTATGAATAGCGATAGGTATAACCTGCTCACCGTAAAGTTTCTCAAGATTTTCCATTGCAAGGATTCCCTGAGGACAGTTCTTACACTGCTGACCAGTGCTTTCTTCTATAACTACATGCTTTGTTGTCTCAAAAGCAAGGTTGCTGATAGTGTTTGTCTGGCTGTAAACAGTACCGCCGAGATCAATGCTTATAGTATACTTATTCTGTGCACCTACAGTCAGAGGCAACTTGTCAGGGAATGTGAAAGAATAATTCTCTGCACTTGTTATAGGCTTGCTAGGTGTATCTGTATAAGTGCTCTTGAATGAGCCGTCTTCAGAAGTAAGTGTTGCATTAATAGTGTTATAAGTCTTATCACTTGTGACCTTAACTATTACGCCAACATTTGTAGACTCTTTGTTAACCTGCGTGCTTTCTACATTAGGAGCAAAATTGAAGTCGGCATTGTAGTAAACTTTCAGATTATCCAAGAAGATCATACTCTGATTTTCGTTCTCATTAACGAAAGCGATATAGATATTCTTACCTGCATATTCTGCGAGAGATTTCTCAACATGTGTCCAGTCACCTGTCAGATTTTCCTCTGACTCACCGGGAGTAAGCTGTTCGTCATAAAGAACCTTACCGTTAGCCTTGAACTTATCATAAAGTTCTTTCGTGAAGTTAGAGTATACAGCATCATCCTCAAGAACGAGAACCTTAAGTCTGTCTGCCTTTGACTTATAGTATGACTGAACGTCAAAGCTGAGATAATAGTCGGCATTTTCTATTGACAGACGAGGTATTGCCATCCAGTCGTCAGATTTTCCTGTAGGATTATAGATAGATGTTGAAGCTGCACAATAGTCAGAGCTGCTTTCTGATTCACGAATTACGAAAAGCCAAGGAGAATTGTCGGCATCAAAGCCTAAATCCTGCATTGCACTTGACGGCTTGTTGTGGTCACCTTCATAAAGGAGGTATTTAACCATAGAGTTGCTAGGATCATTGAAGTCATCAGAGAAGAGGCTTCCGTCAGAACTGATTTCAGGCTCGTATGCACCTGTGTAATTAATTGTAATCTCATTGTTCGGACAGAATCCCATAATATCTGTAACAGAACCAGCCTCTACAACAACCTTATATTTCTCATCTTTTTCAAGATAACGCTTGAGGCTAGGATACAGAAGGATTGTGCTTTCTGCTCCCTGCACAAAGTTAAGTTCACAAACCGGTGATGTCTGACCATCTCTATACAGATAAGCCTTAGCATCTTCAGATATAGCGATAGACAAATCGAAGAGAATCTGTACAGGATGCTCTGAACTTATTTCAGATACATTTGCCTGATCTGCAGGAGAAACCTGCTGTACAGCAGCCGGAGCCTCGGCACGGCCGATATACTTAATTATGATTTCATCACTCTTGATAGAGTTGTCTGCCATCAAATAGAATGCTCCTGCAGGAATCTTCATTGTATATTCCTCATCTGCATTCAGAGCCTGAGGTATACCACCAATAGTGAATGTCTTGTTACCAGACTGAGCCGTAATGGTATACTCTCTTAACACCTTACCAGAAGCGTCCATGAACTGAGCCTTAACACCAGATGTTACAGCGGCAGACTTAGAGAAAGCCAACTTCATCTGACTGAATTTAGCAAACTTAGAGCCATAAGCAGGAGAAACGGCATAAGTGCCTAATGGATTAACGCTGCTTGCAGCTTCGCTGATAGTTTCAGGAAGACGAATGATATAACCCTTTGTCTTTGTTTCAGACATACCGATTATGGTCTTTTCATCATCAGAAACTTCTTGAATTGTTCCTGTGAAATCATAGCCAGTACGCTCATAGAAGTTAATATCATAACGTCCAGAAAGAATTTCGTCTATTCCGTACCAAAGACTACCCACACGTACGTAAGCAGAACGGACAGGGTTTACGGCAGGACTGCAAGCAAATACAACGCCTGTATTTGAAACAGCACTTCCGGCACGGTCTTGCTCTTCGCTTTCTGTATTATATAATATACAAGAGTTGTCGCTTGTATTGTAAAGATAGCTTGAAATGTATGAACCACCAGCCACCTGTACGATACCGGTAAGATATTTACCATTGTTACTCATTGTTGACTCATCAACAAAAGTTTCAGCAGGAACATCACCAAGAGCATTGTCTACATATTTGCACTCCTGAGTTGTCTTGTTGTAAACATAATAGCAAACTGTTGCAGGAGTTACAAAGTTAATAATACCGGAAAGGATGTTACCATCAGGACTAACATTGTCTATACGTACCTGCTGAGTGTTTGTTCCAAGCTTTGTTTTCTTTGGGAAGTTAGGAAGTTCAGCATACACATCAATTGCACGATATGTACCATCAGACTGCTTCTCCCACAAAAGCGGTGTTTCAACATAAGCATCACCTGAGAAGCTATCAGAATTGCTCCATCCGCTGATGTATTTACCATCAGGTGTTACAGATGTAGCTTTTCCAGGATTCTCTGACTGAAGAGTAATCCACTTACCCTGATTCATGTCATAATAAGCAGGCTTGCTGTCATAGGTACCAACGATGATTTTTCCATCATTAGTAACGTCTGTAGCTTCGAGTGACTTTATCAAATCAGCTTCAACCCAGAGTTCAGTAAGAGCACCTGTCTCTACATTAATAAGATAAGGATAGGCATACTTACTTTGATCATCATCATTCACACCAGCAGCAGTAGCCCACAAGCCATTGTCTGACAAAGATGTGAAAGCTGCAGCCTTGGGGAAACTCACAGTGGTAAGCTGTGCTTCCTGTGCTGAAGACGGAATTGCCCACAGCAGGCCCAAAGCCAACAGGATACATAAATATAAACTTTTCTTTACCATACAATAAAAATTAAAAAATAGGATTTATTTTACTTTACAATCACTTTCTCTATACGTCCGTCAGCATACTTCAGGATGTTTATGCCTTTCTGAGGAGCATCAAGAAGCTGACCATTGATTGAATAGCGTGCTACGACCTTATTATCTGCATTATTCTGAATACCGTCTATACTTGCAGTACCATCATAAATGAAATTAATAGTAATTTCAGAATCAGGCAGCATAGATTTAGATCCCTGAGCTGATATTTTCACTGTAGTTGTACCTGCAGCAACAGGAACCCACTCAGTATCAGTTGAGATATCAATAGTTTTGCCTGCATCAGCATTGGCATTCTTCTCTATTGTACCTTCACTATCCAAATTTGAGCAGTTTCCTGCACAGCAAGCAGCAAATGAGCCATTAGGCAAAGCTGTAACATTATAAGTAACTTTACAACTCTGAGATTCAGCAGAGTTATTCTTAATATAAACTCCACTTAAAGAAATCATTGGCACCTGTATTATTTCATAAGAGCCATCAGGATTAAATACGAAATCCTCTTTATAGGATACCTGATCCATTGTAAGAGTTGCACCATTTTCAATGGTATTGCCGTCACCATCAACGAATATAAAATTCTGTGCATTCATTGCTACACAGCTAAATAACAAAGCGATACAAAGAGTAAATAACTTTTTCATCTTGTTCTTTTTATTAAAATATTAAAATTGTTTTTTATAGTAGGATTGAAAGAGGATATCAATGAGAGTGCATCAAAATGAAATACACTCTCATCGACATTATTTATCATTCATTCGGTTGTGCGTCGTCTTCAGTACTGATAACGGGTACTTTAACTACCTGCTGAACACCACTATTGTTATATACGAATGCTACAACCGACATATTTTCAGCCTTCCAGTCTTCATCCAAGACGTAAGTGCTTGTTACAGTCTTTTCTTCATCCCAAGCTATGCTGAAATCTTCTCCGTCCTGTCCGTTGACAGCTGTGCGGAATACATGATTATGCACATATTTAGTATTGACAGATCCGTCTGGCATATACTGAATGTTTGTTATATTGTCTTCAGTAAGCCAAAGCTGCAGTTTACCTGTAACATCAAGCACGCCTTTTGCATTAACATTTATGGTTACGGTTCTTGTTGCCTCATCATAAGATGTTGTTGCATCAAGTGTGAGCGGAGCAGAAGCCTGCAATGCGTCACGGACAATTGTTCCCCAAGACTGATATGTGCTTGAAACCGTTTTTCTGTCAATAACGCCGGTAGGCTGTGCATCTATGCCCCATGAATTAAAATAGTAATCACCTGTTTCAGTCCACAATGGGAAAGGCTGATTAGTTACAGTCTTAGAAAACGGACCGCTATGAATACCCACAGCGATGACATTCTCTGCGCCATACTGCTCTTGCAGGCTTTCAATCATTTCTGAAGCATTCGGACAGTTAACGCAACGCTGTCCTGTGAAGTCTTCAATCAATACACGTTTCGCAACTTCTACAGGCTCCACTTCAATAAAGCGGTCGTCCTCATCAATGTTGCTACATGCCATCAGAGAAAGTGCTGCCGCACAGATGGCAAACTTATTATATATGTTATTTTTCAGCTTCATCTCTGTTTAGAAGTTATAGTTGTACGAAAGTGTTACGCCTTTGCTTGCCGGAACGTAACGGCATACACCGCCTGAGCAGTTATATCCTGCACGTGTACGGCCATAGCCGAGCTGTATACGGTGTGATCCTTTGTTGAATGTTACATATCCCTGATAGTAATGAAGGTCTGTCACGCCGCTGTTATACTCGTCGGCAATTGTGAACATCCAGTTGGGAAGCACTGACAGCTCCAACAGAGCATACCACCAGTCGCCGAGGTCGTCGTCTGTAGACAGATACTGAAGTTCGCCGCGCAGAGTGAATTTATTGTTGAACTGATATTTTGCATCAGCGATGAAGATGTCTGAATGGATCATACCACCCTCACCCTCTACTATTGTCTTATTGTAGAACTGGTTCATGTACATGAGGTTGAGCTTGAACTGACGTGTCAGCTTCTTCTCAATCTGTACGTTCAAGTCCTGATAGAAAGTCTCGTCGCCCATCTTCCAGAAAGCAGAGCCATATCCGTCTGTGCCAGCCCCACCCACTACGTTAGTATCAATACCACGAATGTGAGAGAAGTTCACCTTTACGTTTGTGCCATACTTACCGCCAAGAAGCGTATGACGCTTGAACTTATAGCCGAACTCACCCTGGAAGGCCCATTCGCCGTCAGGATTGGTTGCATAAGGATACATGGCAGCCAACGCATAAGTCTGATCCATCGTAAATGCCGGCAGATGGTTTATAAACGATGATGTACCGTTAATTGTCCTTTTACTGCGGAACGACATGTTGTCGCTGCGCTTTGCCTGCAGCAATACGCTCAAGCCTCTCTTTGAATAAGAAGCTGACAACATTGCCACGTTTCCTTTACGATATATATATCCGTTGTCGAACGTCGGGTCTTGTGTCTTCCAAGCATATTCTGCGAGGAGGCTGAAGTTTCCCTTCTGTAAATTTGCACGCACGTCAAAAGCGTTTACCGTTGTAGGCAGGTTAAGCTTGTGCGTAGCATCAACCATGACGTCTTCTTCTTTCTCGTACTTGTTTACCCATGAAGCACCGAGTGTAAGATATGTTCCGCTGTTGCTCAGGCCCTTAAACCACTGGTCGAGACCGAGTTCAACGTCTGCACCAGACACCCATGAGTCGTTGTGTGACCAATATCTGCGCTGCTTACCGCTAAGAGCCTTTATCGAAACTCCGGGCAGCGGCTTTATTGTCAGGCGTCCTCCAAGCAAAGAGTTGTCGATGCCCAGTGTGCGCTCCTCGTATGTACGGAGGATAAAGCCTGAACCGAACTGCTCGTAGAAGTTACCTAACGTAAGGTCCCAATTTTTAAAGTGTGTTTTCAGATAGAAATAAGGAACTCCCCATCCCTTGTAGTCTTTTTCGAATCCGGGTAGAGGATGTTTCAGAAATTCGAAACGTGCTCCGGCATCGATATGCTCGCTCATTACATTCACATCAGCGAATGTGTTGGTCAAAGCCCATTCATTAACTTTTTCGGTGCCAATTGCTTCATCGTCTTGCGGAATAAGGATGTCGCTCTGGATACTTCCGCTGACGGTTATCTTTTTTTCTTCTGTCTCTTGTGCCATTGCTGTCAAAGACAAAGCAGGCATAAGCAAGAGACAGAAAATTTTATTATACTTGTGCATAAGTGTCAATTATTCTATAGTCAGCACTATGTAACATTATTTGTTTACGAGCTCTCTCACTTTCTCAATGAGTTCCTGTTCAGCTCCTTCTGTGTATCCGTTGTGTTTATAAACAATATTACCATTTCCGTCAACGATCAGTGTGTAAGGAATCATCTGAATTCCAAGTGCACGCTTGAAATCGCTGTTCGGGTCAAGCAGTACTTCATACGGCCACTCATGACTGTCAACAAGAGGTTTTACCTTGTTGATGTTCTGTGCCTGGTCAATAGAAACGGCTATCACCTTTACGCCGGTCTCTTCCTGCCACTCGTCATAAACTTCGCTGATGGCAGTCAGCTCACGGTTACAAGGCTTGCACCATGTGGCAAAGAAATCAATGATGAAAGGTTTGCCATTGTTTGACAACGTGTCTGTTCTCACTGTCTTACCATTAATGTCTTTAAGTGTTACAGACGGTAACTGCGCATTTGCAGAACACAATATTCCTAGCGCAAAAACAATTGATAATAAAAATTTTTTCATTATTAATGCAATTTTACTGTTTTAACTTGCACAAAACTAGTAATAATTTTGAAACACACCAACTTTTTTATTAGAAAAAAATGCATAAAATTATTTGTTTATGATAAATATTCTGACTAAACGCCCTATTTAACAAACATTAACTATAAAGATGCAATTTTTATGCATAAATTGTTCTTTTATAGAAATGACTTAGCCGTTTTTTCTTTATTTTTTCCTTTTTTAGGCTATTGCATACCTTCGTGATAACTAAAAAGATTATATAATAACATTATGCAAAGTAAAACTATCCGGCATTTTTCGATGTGAAAACTTTGCGCCTTATACGCCCCGTTATATCATGGCAATAATTATTGCTGCTCATATTTCTGCAAATTTAAGTGTAAAACGGACATTATTCTTTTATTTTCAAACACATGACAGGTCAATAAAAAACAAAAGTCAATATTGTCATTTTAACAACAAAATGCACCAGGCAGAAAAGCAGTAAAATGATACGGAAAAATTATCAAAACACTAAAAAAATTAACGCCCTATATATAAATAGGTGTAAAGCCTTGATTAATATCAAGAGCTGCTGAATGGGCCTGACAATAGAGATGCTTAATAAGGGAACAAAAACACATCATGCAGCGGCATAAATACAAAGTATATCTATGTAAAAAAATCAGAAGCAAAGACGCCTGATAATGCGGCGAGAAAGAAGGCTGGCATAAGTCCGAAAAATATTTACATTTAAAGCTAAACGTAACATCTTTATGACACTGAAAATCACGTAACAATAATAAACATGTTAGAAGTTATCGGACATCCATTTGTAACTTTGCAGGCGGAAAAGCACACATTATGTCATTTAAGTTTTGTCATGATTTTCAGGCAAAATAGAAAACAAAATTAACGGAACAGGCTTTAAAAATAAAAAATTATTTACGATGCCCATCAAAAGGGCACGTTTTACATGCCGAAACAATGCCTTTTACGACTTAAAACACGGCTTTTGAAGGCTTAAAATAATACATATTTTGGTGAAAAAACACATGTTTTAAGCCTGAAAAGGACGGGAAAAACTGCACACTTTGACACACATACGATTAAAGACCCTAACAATCAGAAAGTTATGCTTGCACGCGTTTTCAGGCAATATTTACAGACAAAAGATTTTATTTTTGAAATAACGCAGTTTAGAAGCGTCATTAAAATCCAATATGTAAGCAAAACGCACATAACGGCAGCAATATGACTCTGATTCGAACGCAAGCTATACCACAGCTGCAATGCCGTATCCGGGCTTGCGAAATAACAACATTTCATCTGCATTTATTTTGCTTTTCGAGCAGTTTGCACTATCTTTGCATTAAGTGGAAAATGGCTTTGCCTATATTGAAGGCAAAAGATTAAGCTGTTTGAAATGAAAGACTGCAATAAATACATAATATTCTACCAGGCAATGAAAAGGCTGTTCAGAAACAAGACGGGCGTCGGAGTTTCTGAAGGGCAGCTGAAGACATTGACCGCTGCAAGGACGAAAGTCTTTGTTCTGGCGGCATGCACGGCCGGAGAAGCTGCCGGACTGCCGGCTCACGGAATCAAGAACCTATAGAATGGAAACATTAAAAGAGAAAACAGCCAAAGGGCTGATATGGGGGCTGATGAACAATGGCTCCACGCAGATTTTAAATCTGATATTCGGCATATTCCTTGGCCGGCTGCTTACGCCGTCTGATTACGGAATGGTAGGCGTGCTGACCATATTCACCGCAATAGCCGGCAACCTGCAGAGCAGCGGATTCACTCAGGCACTGACAAACATGAAGCATCCTGAAAGCCGCGACTATAATGCGGTGTTCTGGTTCAACGTTATCGTAAGCATCAGCATCTACACCATTCTGTTCTTCTGTGCCCCGCTCATATCGCTGTTTTTCCATCAGCCAGCACTGACCGAACTGTCGCGCTTCGTCTTTCTAAGTTTTGTTATATCGTCGTTCGGCATTGCCCACGGAGCATACATGTTCAAGAACCTCATGGTAAAGGAGAACACCGTGACAGGATTTGCGGCATTGGTGACATCAGGCATAGTGGGAGTAGTGCTTGCAATAAACGGACAGTCTTACTGGAGCCTGGCATGGCAACAGATTATATATATCACCATAATCAACATAGGGCGCTATTTCTACACGCCATGGCATCCTACGCTCCACATAGACCTGCGGCCAATAAAGAAGATGCTTAACTTCAGCATGAAGATTTTGCTGACGTCAATTATCAACACGCTCAACAGCAACATCCTTGTGTTCATCTTCGGACGCCTCTACCCCATAAAGGCTGTTGGAAGCTTTACGCAGGCCAACAAATGGAACACCATGGCCTATTCGTTTCTCAGCGGAACGATGGCGCAGGTGGCACAGCCGGTAATGGCACAGGTTACGGGCGACAACGAGCGTGAGCGCCGCGTGTTCCGCAAGATGATGCGCCTTACGGCCATGCTTTCCTTTCCTGCCATGTTCGGTCTTGCCATGGTGGCCGAAGAGTTTATCCTGCTGACCATCCACGAGCAGTGGCTAAGCAGCGTGCCACTGCTCCGCATTCTATGCATCGGCGGAGCATTCATGCCGCTTTACACTCTGTATCAGAACCTTATGATAAGCCGCGGACGCAGCGACATATACCTGTGGTGCACCGTGGTGCAGATTGTCATACAGATAGCCATCGTCGTGGCATTCGCCAAGTTCGACATGCAGGCAATGGTTTGGGCATATACAGCCGGAAACATTGTGTTTATCGGAATATGGCAGTATTTCTTAAACAAGCTTACAGGCATACGGACTACAGAGATAATGCGCGATATATGCCCGTTCATGATTTCAGCGGCTGCGGTCATGGCTGCGGTATGGCCGCTTACAGCTCCAATATCCAACCTATGGCTGCTGCTTATCTGCCGCTTTATCCTTGCCGCCGTTCTTTATCTTGCGATAATGCGACTGGCACATGCCGAGATTCTGAATGAAGCTATCGAGTTTGTCAAGAACAGGAAAAAGCGATAAAGACGATAAGCCCAAATCGACCATTAGGATTCGGTCGGGCTTTTTGCTTTATATTGAGCGGATTTTCGTTTGATTGCGGCCATATCAAGAAAAGCAGACTAAAATACGGATGAAAGCATGAATGCACAAAATATATAAAATAATGTGCTGTTTAATAACAGATTGGTGTCTAGACTAAAAGAAACGGCTGCATATCTTGCGCGCCGTGAGATATGCGAAATTGGCTATACTGAAAGGGCAACGCCCACGGAACATTGCGGCAAGCATCTTGAACAGCGGTCCTGACGGACGATAAGGCAGAAGGCCGTAAGCCTCGTCAAAGCTATATCCGTCAGTGCGCACACAGCGCAAGGCATTGATCATGCCCAACTGCAAAGGCACGGCATACACGCGGCGAGAGTCGTTCTCTGTAAAGAAATCAAGCACTATGCGGTTTGCCTTCAGATATGAACGCAGATGCCGTTCCGAACGTGTATGTGTATAAGAAGCCGTGTTTTCGTCGCTGTAATAATAAACAACATCGTTGATAAACGACCGCTTGGCGTAGAACATCAGCCTCGTCATTATAGAATAATCCTCGCTATAGTCCACTCCCGGCACAAGGGTTATGCCGTGGTCGGCATACAGACTGCGGCGGAAGAGCCGTCCCCACATGCGGTTTGACACTATATTCTGGCACAGCATAAGCGAGAGATAACGCTTTGTATCATGAGTCTGGCATGGAAGCACCGGCTCAGACAGTCCTGCCGACGTGAAACGTTGCCAGGCTCCGTCGACGACATCGGCACCGCTGCGCTCCATCTCGGCGCACAACAGCTCTACAGCCCGCGGCGGCATATAGTCGTCGCTGTCGGCATGCATGATACATTCGCCTGTTGCGGCAGCAATGGCCACGGCACGCGTAGCACCCACTCCGCGGTTCACCTCATTGTCTATTATGCGCACCTGCGGCGCACGGTCAGGATAACGCTCTATGACTGAGCGCAAGATGCTTATGCTGCGGTCTGGAGTACAGTCGTTTACAAACACATACTCCATGTCACGATGTGTCTGCTCGAACAGCGAAACAGCACAACGCTCAATATACTTTTCCACCCCGTAGACGGGCACAAGCACTGATACCTTCATAAAATCTCTTGCGTTAAGCGTTAAACCAACCTTACAGCCAGACCGTTATCCTCACAGGCTGCTGCCGTTTATCCCAGCAGATAGCCTGCAAGCAGAGTGACGTTATATGCCCAAAGCCACAGCGTAAGCACAACGAGCAGCACGCGCAGCCATGTTCTGAATCTTCCGTTCTCGGCCTGTTTCACCACAAATGCCATTGCCATAGGCATTACAAACAGCCAGTGGGCACCCATTATATACACTTCGTTGATGCCGAAGCCAAGTCCCATGTGCAGGAACATGTCGAAAGCAAAACCGCCCAAAGCCATCCAAAGGAAGCGCGAACGGCGTCCGCACCATATTCCGCCGATAAACAGCAGAACAATGACAGCCTCAACCACGTAGTTGATAATCCAGCTGTAAGGCACTATCACCGGCCTGCTGCGCAGCGTATCCTGCAGCAGATGCTGGTCGTGCAGCTGTATAGACTCGCCAAAAAGGTTCTCTACAGCCGTTTCAGAGCGCGATGTAGAAATGTCTGTCCACTTGATAAATTCGCCCTTGCCCATCGGCTTGCCGGTATGCTTGTTCCATGCCTTCTGGTGGTCTTTCACATATTTTGCCTTCACACGCTTGTTCATCTCCTTTGCAAAGGCTTTTTTTATCTCGGCACTGTCCTTCAGCGACGTTGTGTCGGCAAATGCATTGAACAGTTTCTGACGTGTCTCGGCACTCTTTTTCAGCCGTGCTTCGTGGCGTGCCTTTTCTTTAGGCAATACGAAAGTGCGGTATTCCCATCGTGCAAAAAACCATATAAGGGCTGAAGGCAGCAGCACTGCAAGCAGCAGATACTTGATGCGGAAGAACTTCTTTCCGTTGGTAAAGAGCGCATATATGAATATCTTCACGCCGTTGCTAAGCGTCACGCCGGCCGTAACAAAAAACAGCAGCACCGTCTGCCAGATGCTTAACCTTGTGCCGTTCTGTATTTTCAAGCCTGATATATACAACGCGAACACAAGCAGAAACATCGACACGCAGAAATGATCGGGCACTACGGCTGCTATCATGACATACGCAAACGAGAACAGCATGGCCGAAAGCACCGTGGCCTCAAAACGCCGTATCTTTATTATGTCGCGGAAGATGCGGAAGATGAATATAAACGAATAGAATGCAAAGAACAGGAGCGGAACAGCCACTATAAACTGCACAAGGTTTAGTCCCGTCATATCCATCAGCCAGCCGTCGAGCAAGGACAGCGGCCAGACCATGAACGAAAGGAACGGATGGCGGTAAACATTATAGTTGGCTTCCCAATATGTAACCATAGAATAGGTTATCGGGTCGAAGCCAGACACTACAAAGTTCTTTATAAATATATTCCAGTGCGCCCCGCCTGTATGCAGAAACGTATTGAAAGTCTTGCTTATCATCATTGCGTGCAGAGCAATCAGCACACAGAGAGCGCAGACCGACGCGGCCATTTCCTCGCGCCTTATTTTAAACATTCTGAAAAATTTCTTCATATCGTTTGTTTATATTTTCTAAAATCCAAAATCCCTGACAGCCCAATGTCCCTCATTGCGTCAGCCAAGCATCAAGCCAATCCGTCAGGCATGCCGGTATATTCGCGGCACTCTCACCGCCACGAAAGCGTCAAAGGCTATTTTCTGAAAGGCTTATAGTGGCTTTCGTTGGCAAAGTCAAGCAGTTCGAAGTCGCCCCTGCTGTCGCCATAAGCCGCAAGCCAATAGCTATTACGACCGGGATAAAGCTGTATCAGGCGTCTCACTTTCTCTTCGCCATAGCAGTTCTTTGAGATAAAACGCCCCGTAACAACCCCGTCGCGCTCCTCTATCATGGTGCCGATGACCGTCACGCCGTCAAGTCCGGCAAAGAACGGTTCCACCCAGTTGTTTATACTCGCGCTTACAATAACCACCTTGCAGCCTTCCTCAAGCACCTCGTTAATCTTCTGTATGCCTTTTGGCCGCAATAAAGAAATGTTCTCACTCGCAAAGCGCACGCACCATTTGTTGAACTCGTCGAGTTTCATCCCTCCGAAGCAATGGGCAAAGACTTTCTGCTTTACCTTCCAGTTGGGATAAAGGCCAAGCTTCATCAGCAACAGCAACGGCAGATAGCGCAGCATGCAAAGAAAGAAAGCCTTGTCGCCACGGACGAACCTTATAAACTCCAGAAGGGTGTCGCGGTTGGTCAGTGTGCCGTCGAAATCAAAGGCGTGTATCTTTAAAGAACTGTCCATAATCTAAATCACAAGAAATGCTTTATACGCTTAAATCAGCTATTGTCCTTACTTTATTACATATATCAGCACAAGGAACGTAAGCGCCCATAGCAGCACCACGCACTGCGTGAACCTGTCGCGGAGCATCATCTTTGTAGGGTCGCCGCTCCTCTTGTCAACAACGGTTATCTGTATGTAGCGTAACAGTCCGAGCAACACGAAAACCGAAGTGAGATAAAGCAGGTCTGAATGGAAACGGTTTACCACCTCGGGCGACACGGTGTACATGATATAGCATACAAGTGTCACCGACGCCGTGATGGTTATTGCCTGATTTATGAAGGTAAGGTTATACCTTATAGTATTCTTTCTCGGCGGCTCTCCCGTCTCGTTCATGCGCAGCACATCATCGCGCCGCTTGGCAAACGAGAGGAAAAGAGTGAGCAGGAAGGTCATCAGCACGAGCCACTTGCTCAGGGCTATGTCCGTGGCAAAACCTCCGGCAAGCACGCGCAGCACAAAGCCGAAAGCTATGATGCAGACATCTACAATGGCATACTGCTTCAGCTTAGAACAATAAAGAATGTTCAGAATATAATAAATAAGGATTACTAGTCCCACATTTATAACATGGGTGTATGTATCGAGCAGACACACCGTTCCTACCGACAGCAGAAACATTAGAGCCATAAGGGCCCAGGCACTCCTGACGCTTATGGCGCCCGATGCGATTGGACGCTTGCACTTAACGGGATGGCGGCGGTCGGCCTCAACGTCGATAATGTCGTTGAAGCAATAGACCGACGACGCAATGAAACTGAATGCAAAGAACGTTACGACCGATGCCCTTATGTCAGACGGGTCGAGCAGACTGCCGCCGAAGAACATGGGTATCATCACGAACACATTCTTTAGCCACTGGTGCGGACGTATCAGTTTTAACAGATTACTTTTCATTACTTCTCGTTTTTAATTTCATTTTGCCGACCAGGCCAAAGACTTGCTCTCCCTGCAGGGCCATATACCTCAGGCCGCCCGGTCAGTGCCATGCATTATCAATATCCGTCACATGCCGTTGACCGCTATATGTTCTTCGGCAAGAATCCTATCACGAACGACACAAGTCGGTGCAACAGCCACGCAAGTACAAGAGAAACGGCTATCATGATAAGAGCCGTAAGACAGTAACCCAGCTTGTAGGGGGTTATGTATTTCATGACAAACTGTATGTGGATGAGATAAAGCTCAAGGCTTACCGTGCCCACAAAGGCAAGTGCCCGGCAGATAATAGCGGGCGTATGGCACAGCAGTTTCACAAGCAGCAATATCATCGACACGGTGAGCGGAATGTAGACCATGCGCTCAAGGAACAGCGGGAAACGGCCTCGCCACGACTCCTCGAACTCCACACACATGGCCAAACTCATGACAAAAATCAGCAGCACGAGCCACAGCGACGAGCCGTCGAGGCTGCGTCCGCCCTTTACGAGCGCGCCGCAGTTGATGCCGATAAGAAATATAGGTATGCGGCTGAAGAATATCTCCACATGCCCTACAGCCTTATGCACAGGCGGATAATACTGCACCATGACGGCAAGCACCATAGCGGCCACCGCAAGCCAACGGTATTCGGGATGCTTCTCTATGAGTTTCATGTATGCCGGGGCAAAGGTGTACATCATCATTATGGCAGGGATAAACCAGAACGTCAGGTCGTCAATGCGCCAGAAGCTCCAGTTTATCAGGATGTTTGCAACGAGGTCGGGCACGTTGCGGCTGTAGCCTCCGCCGGGAGTGTTGATAAACGCCGGAATGTAATACAGGCAGGCCATAAGTATCCATGCCGGATAGATGCGTATGTAGCGGCGCCAGAAAAAGTTTTTCAGCGTTGGCTTCTTGCTCCATGCATACCACAGGCCTATGCCGCTGAGGAAAAGGAACATGTCAACGCCCACGTTTCCGCATCTCACAAAGCCGTACATCGGATTGCTCTTGGGCATCCACACATGGAACAGCATGACAAATATCATGGCCAGTCCCATCAGTTCGCTGCGGTAGCGGCTTATGTCCGAAAGGTTTATGGCTTTTATCATATCTTCAGCTTTGGTTTTGGAATATAGCGGAACATCAGCTTAAACAGCCATGCCAGAAGTATCGACGCAACGATATACGTGATCAGTCCGGTGTAGATGTATCCGCGGTAAGACATCTTTATAATTATCTCGCGCGTGATGGGGTGCATCACGAACAGCGCCGACGATATGGCACCGAACCATACGCACGGGGCAAGTGCCTTGTCGGGTATCAGTTTCATGGTGGCAACGGCTCCGGTTACGATGAACAGCGGCACAAACAGCCACGACCAGAAATAGAAGCTGCCTATGAACACGATGAATGCCGACACCACTACTATGGTGAGATTTATCGGCAAGGGCAGGTTGCGGCCGTGGCGGGCATA
>UMJM01024330.1_pt1 | contig 17265 bp, 19 predicted proteins | sample 1966031 | NCBI WGS metagenome assembly UMJM01 (sample SAMEA4836150, study PRJEB28245) | human gut metagenome | biome: gut microbiome; material: fecal sample | place: Denmark | collected 2008
TTGGTTCCACGGAGTATGGGACTTATGAGACTAATAAGGCTAATGTGACTTATGGCACGGATGAGGAATGATAAGTAATGGAATCCGTTATTTTGAAATGAAATATCCGATAAATTATGAAGTTGTAATTAAAATATACCAAAGTTGCAGGAAGAATCTGTTGTTGTTTCTATGCTGCATGCTTTTTGCTGTAGGTGGAGTATATATGATAATTGACGAGGATGAATCTTGCAGGTTTGTGATTAAATTTATAGTGTGCTGGCTTAGTGTGATATTTTGGGGAGGTGGTGGATTGTTCTTGGGTGTCACCACTCTTTATAATACCATAAAACGCATACCATATTTAATTATCTATGATGACAGGGTTGGAGCAATACGTGCAATTTACGGCAGCATAAAATACAATATATTTTGCAGATGTAAAATGTTTCAGACTAATTAAAATAAATAGTAACATGCAAATAGCCATTGACTACAAGGACTCATATCTTTTGAAGAAAATGAAATCTAGAAGCACCTCAGGTATAGTCAAAAAGTAGATGGCATTTAATTTCAATGTCACAGGAGCTATTGAAACTATTTATGTCTCAAACCTTGGAATGAAGTGAGATGATATTTACCATCTGCTGAATGAACGCCTGAACGGACAGAAGATATCTGAAGAAAGGCAAGCTTGAACATAATGTAAAAAGACTTTTATTTTGCCGGCTAATCTTATAATGAAGGGTAATGATATTTGCCATCTGTTGAATGAACGCCTGAAAAGACAGAAGTTGTCTGATGAAAGGCAAACTTGAACATAATGCGAATAGACTTTTATTTTCGCCGGCTAATTGTGCATCGAAACGTGATATATGGACCTGAACTATTGTTCCTTACCGATATTGCTCTAAGAACGCTCTCATGCACGCTTTGTCAGTTCAATTCTGAATGTTGTGCCTTTGCCTATTTCTGAGTTTTTCACGAATATTCGGCCTTTATGATATTCTTCAACGATTCGTTTTGCCAACGACAGTCCCAGGCCCCAGCCACGTTTTTTTGTTGTAAAGCCAGGTTTGAAAACATTTCTTATGTTCTTTTTCTTTATACCTTTGCCTGTGTCAGTAACTTCAATGATTACTCTCGATGCCGTTTCCTCGACATGAAGCGTTATTGTGCCGCATCCTTCCATTGCATCTACAGCGTTTTTACACAGATTTTCGATTACCCACTCGAAGAGCGAACTGTTTATTCTTACTGTTATGTCGTTTTCGGGAAACTCTTTTATGAAGGTTACCTTTGACGAAGTGCGCCGGTCCATGTAGTCGATTACATGAGTCATGACGTCCATAAGGCTTGAAGGAACAGGCTCCGGCAGTGAACCAATCTTTGAGAAACGCTCGGCTATAAGTTCGAGTCTCTTGACGTCTTTATCCATTTCGGGTATCAGCTCGTCGTCAGGATAATTCTCCTTTAATATCTCTGTCCATGCCATAAGGCTCGAAATAGGCGTGCCGAGCTGGTGGGCTGTTTCCTTGGACAGACCTACCCACACCTTGTTTTGCTCTGCCTTTTTGGATGTAAGCAGTGCGAATATCGCAACAACTACAAACAGCATGACAACTCCAAGCTGGATGTAAGGATATGTAGACAGGCGTTTCAGAATGACAGAATCGTCGTAGCACACGTTGATATAATCATTCTTAAGGCTGTCGTCGAGATATATCCTGATGAATTTTCCTTCGTTAAGCAATTTTTCGCTTATGCTTCCGGCATTTTTCAGGCTGTCCTCATAGTTTACGCCTTTAAGGTTGACGTTGCGGTAAATCTGCACGTTGCGTTTCGAGTCGGTAACAATTACCGGTATGGTGTTGTTTTCGTTGATGACCTTAAGGACAAGATTGAGATCAGTGTTTTCGTCTGCCTTGTTAAGCGAGCGCATGGCTTCAGCCCATACCTCCATCTTGTTGTGTTCTTCGTCTGCAAGCTTCTTTACAAGATTATTGGACACAATAAGAGAAGCAACGGCAATAATTATGGCCGCCAGCACGAGTATTATCTTCACCTGTCTTATTCGGTCTGTCCACTGCATACAGTTTTATAACGCCTTAAAAATAATAATATTGTTTGCGCGCGCATTAAAATGATGCCACAGGCTGCGCATCGGCATTGAGCATGCAGCATGATTCAGCTGAAAGAAAAGGATTGGGCGGAACGCATGTATAAACTATTCTGCTTAGTTAAATAGACCGTTTACATTGTTAATAAACTAAGCTGTTTAGTTAAAAGTGCATCCGTTTTAATTTTATTAACACGCATATTTTTGCATATAACTAATCTATTTAGTTACTTTGCGGTAAACAAAAAACAAATAGCTATGAAATCATTGACAAACAAGGAAGAAGAGATAATGAACCACTATTGGGACAAGGGCGAGATGCAGATACGCGAGCTGCAGGCTTTGTATGACGATCCGAAACCACATGTAAACACGCTTTCAACACTTGTGCATATACTGGAAGACAAAGGCTTCCTGTCGCACCGCAACCTGAAGACACGCACATACGCCTATTTCCCGAAGATATCGCGCGAAGGCTACAAGCGAGGTTCGCTTAATAACGTTGTCAACAAGTTCTTCGGCAAGTCGTATCTTGGAGTGGTGTCTACACTTGTGAGCGAAGAGAAAATATCGCTCGACGAGCTGAAAGACCTCATAAAAAAGGTTGAGGAGAACAAAAAATGAAGAAACTGCTGCTGACATTGTTGCTCGCCCTGTGTATTTCTGCAACCTCTTTTGCCGACGGAAAACTGCCGAAACTTCTCATAGACGGCTGCTTCTTTAACGAAATGCCGTCGGATGTTGACGGAAAACAGGTTGGTGTAATAATCCTGTCGGACCAGGACGGCAACAAAATCATGGCGATAAAGGGCATCAAGCTAAGTGACGAATCTAAGCGCTATGCCGTGAAAAAGGAAGATGTGCCCAACGCCGACTACTGGATTGAGCAGGCACAGGTAAGAGAATCTATGGCAATGAAGATGGTTTACAACGTGCCGAAGAAGACCAGAATTGCCGAAGGCGACACGATAGGGCAGTTCAGCGTGAAAGATGTCGACGGCCGTGTGTGGGACAACGCATCAACCAAAGGCCGCGCGCTGGTGCTCAACTTCTGGTACACAGGCTGTGGGCCGTGCATAAGGGAGATGCCTGAGATAAGCAAATGGAAAGACGAATGTCCTGATGTAAACTTCCTTGCCGTTACGTATAATTCGTTTGAAGAAATAAAAGACATCGTAGAACGGCAGAACTTCAGGTTCACGCAAGTAGCCGGCGACAGGACACTTTGGGAGATGTTCATGGTGCAGCAGACGCCTACGACGGTGCTGATAGACAAGGACGGAGTGGTGCGCAAACTGGTCACAGGAACCAACGGCCAGAAACGCCACGACATGCTTGAGGCTATAAAGAAAGTTTCGGCCGTGCGCTGAGACCGGTTTGAGGATAAAAATACGGATAAAAAACGATGATGCCATGGGAATGTTTTTCATATATTCGATAAAGGTGGCGATATGCCTGGCGGCTTTCTACCTGTTTTACAAACTGCTGCTCAGCCGCGACACGTTTCATGCGTTCAACCGCGCCACGCTGTTGCTGCTCATGCTGCTGTCGCTCGTGCTGCCGTTTGTGAACATATCTGTGGACGAGCCAACCGTGGCTTACGACGGAATGGTGCAGATAGAGCAGCTGCTGGCTATGGGCGTTGTAGACGACGGCCCTGCGCCCTCGGGCCCGACGCTCATACAGGTGCTCTTCGCCATATATATAATAGGTGTGGCCTTGTTCCTTGTAGGCGAGATATGCTCGCTCGTAAGGCTGCATAGGCTTATCTCGGGAAAATACTCTGTTACAACCGCCGACGGCATAAAGATAGTAGTGATTGATGATGACGTAGCGCCGTTCAGCTGGTTTAACAACATCGTGATAAGCAGGAGCGACTATGAAAGCGGACGCAGCGAAATACTAATACACGAAAAGGCGCACATAGCGCGCCGCCACTCGCTCGACATAATGCTGTGCAACATGCTGCTGATATTCCAGTGGTTTAATCCCGCCGCATGGCTGCTGCGCCGCGAGCTGCAGAACATACACGAGTATGAGGCCGACGAGGCCGTGATACAGAGCGGTGCCGACGCATCCGAATATCAGCTCCTTCTGATACGCAAGGCCGTGGGCGAGCGGCTATTCAGTATGGCAAACAATCTAAATCATAACTCACTAAAAAAACGAATAACTATGATGCTGATTAAAAAGTCTAACCCGTGGAACCGCGCCAAGATATTGCTTACCGTTCCCGTTGCGGCCGTTGCCGTAGTGGCTTTTGCCACGCCGAAGGCCGAAAGCTTGAGTAAGGAGATAGAGCACGACAGCAATGCTCTCGTAAATTCTGTTGTTAGAAGCATGCCGGGCACGGCCGAGCATCTGGCCATGAGCACTGGCGAGGCCGGCGCCGCAGGCATGTCGGCTGAAGCCGCTGCGCCGGAGACTGCTGCCGCCGACAGCCTCAGGGGGCGTGTGGCAGGCGTTACTGTCGGCGCCTCAAAAGATGACGGCCGTGTGTTCGACGTTGTCGAGGATCAGCCGCGCTATCCCGGCGGAACTAATGCCCTTATGGCATACCTGCGTGATAACATAAAATACCCTGCCGAAGCCGCCAAGGCCGGCATACAAGGAATGGTGATAGTGCAGTTCGTTATAGGCAAGGACGGCACCGTTAGAGATGTTAAGCCAATAAGAAACGTCAGTCCAGAACTCGACGCCGAGGCTGTCAGAGTGGTTGCCGCCATGCCAAAATGGGTGCCGGGCTATCAGCGCGGCGAGGCAGTAAACGTGCGTTACACTTTGCCAGTGAACTTCCGCATGGACGGCGGACCTGACAGCGAAAGCCAGAAAGCCGCCGGCAGCAATATTGCCTTTAGCGATGATGTATATTATGTCGTAGACGGTGTGCACGTCAGTGCCGCCGAACTGAAAAAGATAAGCGCAGATAAAATAAATAGCATAGAGGTGTTTAAAGGCGAGTCTGCCGTTGAAAAATTTGGCGAACAGGCCAAGAACGGCGCCATTGTGGTAAGCACCAAGAAATAAGATGAAGATGCATCGGCCGCCCGGACATGTTCCGGCCGGCATCGATAAGATATACTTTTGTTGCCTCACGCCACAGGCTCATAACGGCGTGCAGAGCCAACAGACAGGGCGATGGATGCCTGCTGGTTTTCAAAAGGTGGCCTTTTGCGTTGCGAAAGGCCACCTTTCAGCATGTAAAAGACCATGTTTTAGAGCGTAAAAGACGGCCTTTTACAACGCATTGATACACAATGCGTTACACGGACGGCTAAAACAGCCTGCCAAATGGCTGCCGGGACGCCGTAAACGGGCGTATGCCCGGTGTGAAATTTATGAATGCCGGAGCCGTATTCAGTGCCCTCCGTGTGCGCCGTGAGGTATAAGCCCTGCCACGCAGCCTATGTGCCGTTTAGGCGTTTGGTATATGTCTGCCGTGCCTGCGCAGCCATATTTTAAGGCAGATGTAAGCACCGGCAGTAGGCATTTGCGGCATATAATTATGCGGCACGTGCCATTTGTCAATACTTTTAACATGCTCCTAAACGGCAGATAAATGCTGCAACATGGTGAAACAATGCCACTTTAGTCTATAAATACATGAAATTTTCGGCATTTGTAATACAAGAATAAAAAATAATTTGTAACTTTGCAGCCCAAAGGCGATGCGTGTGGAAGAAGCACCCGGGGTGCTGCTGTAATTCCGTGCGCATGAAGTCATTTATTTTATTCATCAAAAAATGTGCAGTTTAGAGTCTTTTAAAATTGATTTGAAAGGTCTTAAGGAGGGCGAAACCATCTTTAAGTACGACCTCGACAATGCTTATTTTGAGGCTGTAGACGGTCCTGAGGTAAGGAGCGGAGCGGTAGAGGTGGAGCTGAGAGTTCAGCGCACGTCAGAGTATTTCGAGCTCAACTTCCACTCAGAAGGCACAGTCAATGTTCCGTGCGACATCTGTCTCGACGACATGGAGCAGCCCGTAAGCTCTGACAACAGGCTGACGGTTAAGTTTGGAGAAGAATATTCAGAAGACGACGACCTCATAACGGTAGAGCGCGACGAAGGCGTGCTCGACGTTTCATGGTTTATATACGAGTTCATAGCCCTCAGCATACCCATTAAGCATGTGCATGCACCTGGAAAATGCAACCCTGCGATGATAAAAGCTCTCGAAGAGCATTCAGCTGCCCGAAGCAGTGATGGCGATGAGGAGAAGCCCGTGGACCCGCGTTGGAGTGAATTAGAAAAATTAAAAACAATAATTAAAGATTAAAAGAAAATGGCACATCCTAAAAGAAGACAGTCAAAGACACGTACACTTAAAAGAAGAACTCATGACAAGGCTGTAGCTCCTACACTGGCAGTATGCCCTAACTGCGGCGCTTATCATATTTATCACACAGTTTGCCCGACATGCGGTTACTACAGAGGTAAGATCGCTATTGTAAAGGAAACAGCTGAATAATGGAGAAAATAAACGCAATAATCACAGGAATCGGCGGTTACGTTCCTGACTATGTCCTCAACAACGAGGAACTGTCAAGAATGGTAGACACCAACGATGAGTGGATTATGACGCGTGTCGGCATCAAGGAGCGCCGCATCCTCACCGAGGAAGGCCTCGGCACGTCATACATGGCGCGCAAGGCTGCAAAGCAGCTCCTTAAGAAAACGGGCGTCGACCCCGATACCATCGATGCTGTCATCGTTTCCACCTCGACAGCCGATTATGCTTTTCCGTCAACAGCATCTATCGTTATAGGCAAGCTGGGACTGAAAAACGCGTTTGCTTTCGACTTTTGGGCTGCTTGTTGCGGCTTCCTCTATTCGTTCGACGTGGCAACGTCGATGATACAAAGCGGACGCTACAAGAGGATAATAGTAATCGGAGCCGACAAGATGTCGTCAGTTGTCGACTATAAAGACCGCAGCACATGCCCTCTCTTCGGCGACGGTGCGGCAGCGGTTCTCATAGAAGGCACAACTGAGCAGAACATCGGTGCGATGGACTCTTACTTCCGTGCCGACGGAAAGGGACTTCCCTTCCTCCATCTTAAGGCCGGCGGTTCGGTATGTCCTCCGTCACACTTCACGGTCGACCACCGTCTGCATTACCTCTATCAGGAGGGACGCACAGTGTTCCGCTATGCCGTTACAAGCATGAGCGACGACTGCGCACTTATTGCAGAGCGCAACAACCTCAACAAGGACAACATCCGCTTTGTGGTTCCTCATCAGGCCAACATCCGCATCATCGAGGCTGTGGCCAAGCGTCTTGAGCTGCCCATGGAGCAGGTTATGGTCAACATTGAGCACTTCGGTAACACCAGTGCGGCTACTATTCCGCTCGCAATCTGGGAGAACGAGCATCTGCTCAAGAAGGGCGACAACCTCATCATGACGGCATTCGGCGCCGGATTCGTTCACGGAGCTTCTTACTACAAGTGGGCTTACGACGGATCAGACTTTGTCGGAAAATAGACAGAAAGATAATATCAGATAAAAAGACGACGCATCTGCCCTTATATGGCAGGTGCGTTTCTTTTTTTGTGCCATGCCCGTGCGCGGCGTCATTCGGTGGCGTGCGCACGGGCATGGCTTGTCCTTGGGCATGGATGTCGTGCGTGCCGTCAGTATTCTTTCATATTGAATGTTTCTACTCCGAAGTTTCGTAAATATTGTTGCCGGTATGGTCCGAAAGGTTAACATAAGGTAAAAAGTGGCCCGCAGAGAGCAACATGTCGAAAAACTTCGTACATTTATGGCGTAAATCTTAACATTTATAGGCTATGAACAGAATATGGGAATCAGCAATCATTGCGGCAGGCATCGTTATATTGGGCCTCTGCATCAAGTCGGGTTTCGACAATTTTACCAACAAAGACCGCAAGGTTACAGTGAAGGGACTTGCCGAGAAGGAGGTGGCGGCCGACAAGGTTACATGGCCGATACTTACAAAGGAGCTGGGCGACAACCTGCCGGAGCTATACACGCGCATAAACGCTACCACGGCCAAGGTGAAGAGCTTTCTGACGCAGAACGGCATCAAGGAGAGCGAAATCAGCGTCAACGCCCCCGTGGTGATCGACCTTAATGCCGACCAGTACAGCATGGCAAAGCGCAACTACCGTTACAACATAACGTCAACGGTTACCGTTACGTCGCGCAACGTGAAGCTCGTAAGAAGCATCATTGCACGTCAGGGCGAACTGCTTAAGCAGGGCGTGGCCGTTGTCGACGGCGGATATGGCAGCGGAGTGTCTTATGAGTATGTTTCGTTCCAGCAGATGAAGCCTAAGATGATGCAGGAGGCTATAAAGAACGCAGAGCAGACGGCGGCACAGTTTGCCGAAAACAGCAACAGCAAACTCGACAAGATTATGACCGCCGACCAGGGACAGTTCTCTATAGACGACCGCGACAGCAACACGCCTTATATAAAGAAGGTGCGTGTGGTTACCACGGTTACGTATTCGCTGAAGGATTAGCGCGGGGCGATGCGCCGGTGTTTAAGTCATTAGGGTGTTGCAGTCAGATGCGTTGTGCATGCCGTGAATGTAATTTCGCCGTATGGCTTAAACAGTGAAATCGTATGAGAAATGTGATTTTAATTTAGGTTCTTGTAGCCTAAAAAATTGAGTTGGTTTAAATAAACAAAAGACTTCGCCGGACATCAGCCTGCGAAGTCTTTTTTATTTCGTCAGAAGCTCGGCTCTGCTTTTCCGCGCTTCATTTTGTCGAAATAGAACACGTCTGCATGAAGTTCGTTTGCGTCGGCATGGTAAAAGTGGCCGATTCTTCCGTTTGCGCAGTTGTTGCCATAGTATATTTCTATTTCAATATATGGTGTCAGATTTCCGTTTTCTTCTGTGCAGTACAATTTCCAGTCTCCTTTGGTTGTATCGTTTTTTAGTATTCGCCAATCAGTGTAGGTGTCTTTTCCGTTGATTTTTACAATTTCTCTTGTTGCAATCTTTGTTATATGTACGTTCTTTCTGTCTTTTCCGAGATAGATATATTCGTAAATTTTTCCTGTACTGTCAGACACCTCGTTATACCATTCGCCACAAGTAATGTCGAAATACTTTTCGTTAAGCTCTTTAGTTGCTTTGTTCGCTTCGGTTATGATGAGGTGTGGTTCTGCTCCATCGCATGAACAAAGGCCGATGGCCGCAATAAGAAAGATGAAAAAATTTTTGACCATAATAATATTTTTTAGTTTAATTTACTGTTGTTATAACGTGCCTTCCGTGACTTTATTGTGTTATCGAATATATTGACATGCGGATTGCTTAACGTCTTGATAATGTGGTGATTAATGCTGGCTGCGGACGCATTCTCCGGTTGGTGTATGGCGGCGTGTTCCAAGTGTCAGTTTAACATCTTTTATCTTGATTTCTTGCCACATGCAACCTGCTTAGTTGGTTGTGCTGAAAATTTTTCGTATATTTGCAGACTTAGATTATAATCTTTTATTCAAGCAAAATAAAAATACAGATGCACAAGGCAGGATTTGTAAACATTGTAGGTAATCCTAACGTGGGCAAGTCGACGCTGATGAATCAGCTTGTAGGCGAGCGCATAAGCATTGCCACATTCAAGGCGCAGACCACGCGCCACCGTATAATGGGCATCGTCAACACGGACGACATGCAGATCGTGTTCTCCGACACCCCGGGAGTGCTCAAGCCAAACTATAAGCTGCAGGAGTCGATGTTGGCTTTCTCTGAGTCGGCACTTAAAGATGCCGACGTGCTGCTCTATGTAACCGACGTGGTGGAGAACCCCGAAAAGAACATGGACTTCCTCGAGAAGGTGCGCAAGATGACTATTCCGGTGCTCCTGCTTATCAACAAGATTGACGAGAGCGACCAGCAGAAGCTCGGCGACCTGGTTGAGCTGTGGCATAAGCTGCTGCCCGAGGCTGAGATTCTGCCCATATCGGCCAAGAATAAGTTTGGCATCGACATGCTGTTGAAGCGCATTAAGGAGCTGCTGCCCGACTCGCCGCCTTATTTCGACAAAGACCAGCTCACCGACAAGCCGGCACGTTTCTTTGTGAGCGAGATAATACGCGAGAAGATTCTGCTCTATTACGACAAAGAGATACCTTACTCTGTTGAAGTCAGCGTGCAGTCGTTCAAGGAAGACGAGCGCCACATACACATACGTGCGGTAATCTATGTTGAGCGCGACTCGCAGAAAGGCATCATCATCGGACATCAGGGCGTGGCCCTGAAGAAGATGAGCACCGAGGCACGCAAGACTCTCGAGAAGTTCTTCGGCAAGAGCATCTACCTCGAGATGTTCGTCAAGGTTGACAAAGACTGGCGCAGCTCTAAGAAAGAGCTTGACAACTTTGGCTACAATCCGGAGTAATTCCTGATGCCTGTTTCGGGCTTTTGCGGCATGCACACATACGGCATTCCGCATGCTTTGAATAAACAGATAAAGAGTGAAGCTATAATAAATATAAACCAGAGGGAGATGTGTTGGCCTCCGTTTCGGCCGTCGTGCGGCAGGACTCAGCGTCCGGCATGCGTATCAAGGATGAATCCCGGCAGGCTTGATCTCTCTAAAACAAATGACAAATGGCAAATTTAGTAGCAATAGTAGGACGCCCTAATGTAGGTAAGTCTACGCTTTTTAACCGACTCACAAAGTCGCGTCGTGCTATCGTCAGCGACACCGCCGGCACCACACGCGACCGTCAGTACGGCAAGTGCGAGTGGAACGGAAAGGAGTTTTCCGTTGTCGACACCGGAGGATGGGTGGTAAAGTCGGATGACATCTTTGAAGAAGAAATACGCAAGCAGGTGATTATAGCCACCGAAGAGGCCGACCTGGTGCTCTTCCTTGTTGACGTTACAACCGGTCTGACCGACTGGGACGAGGACGTGGCTGCCATCCTGCGTCGTACAAAGCTGCCGGTTATCGTGGTGGTCAATAAGGTTGACAACAACGACCTGCAGTATAGTGCTGCCGAGTTCTATAAGCTCGGACTTGGCGATCCGCAGTGCATAAGCAGCGCCACGGGCAGCGGCACGGGCGATCTGCTCGACCTTATGCTTACAAAGTTCAAGAGCGACAGCGGCGAACTGCTTGAAGACGGCATTCCTCGCTTTGCCGTTGTCGGCCGTCCTAACGCCGGCAAGAGCAGCATCATCAACGCCTTTATCGGCGAAGACCGCAACATCGTAACCGAGATAGCCGGCACTACGCGCGACAGTATCTATACGCGCTACGACAAGTTTGGCTTCGATTTCTACCTGGTTGACACAGCTGGCATACGCCGTAAGAATAAGGTTACTGAAGATCTTGAGTTCTACAGCGTGATGCGTTCTATCCGCGCCATCGAAAACTCGGATGTCTGCATACTTATGATCGACGCTACACGAGGCATCGAGGCACAGGACATGAACATCTTCCAGCTTATACAGAAGAACAACAAGTCGCTCGTGGTTGTGGTGAACAAGTGGGATTTGGTAGAGAACAAGGACCAGAAGGTTATCGACACCTTCGTTACTGCCATACGCAACCGCATGGCTCCGTTCACCGACTTTCCTATAATCTTTGCCTCGGCACTTACAAAGCAGCGCATATTCAAGGTGCTCGAAACAGCCAAGCAGGTTTATCTCAACCGCAAGGCCAAGATCGGAACCACCAAGCTCAACGAGGTTATGCTGCCGCTGATTGAGGCTTATCCGCCACCATCGATAAAAGGCAAGTATATCAAGATAAAGTATTGCTCGCAGTTGCCCAACACGCAGATACCTTCGTTCGTGTTCTACGCCAATCTGCCGCAATACATCAAGGAGCCTTACAGACGTTTCCTCGAGAACAAGATTCGCGAGAACTGGACTCTCACAGGCTCGCCTATAAACATCTTTATCAGGCAAAAATAACTTGTGGCGCGTTGGCCATGTTTTATAGATGCTAATATAATTAAATGAGAAAAATATTTTTCGTCATATTCACTTTTTGCGTTTTTATGTTCTTTGCGTGCAGCGAAGAACATAAAAACGATATCGCTGCAGCCAAGGCCGCAAAGGAGTATTACGACTCGCTGCTGGCCGGAAATTATGCATATTTTGTTCGCGGCATGTATCTTGCCGACACCATCCCTGACGGTTATCGCGAAGAGCTTGAGGCCAATGCCAAGATGTTTGTGGAACGTGTCAAAGAGGAGCATCACGGCATACGCGAAGTCAGGATAATGAACTGTGTCAATGACACAATCCATATTGAAAAGACAGACAAGTCTGTCCATGCAGCCGAAGCTTTCCTAGTGTTCTGTTTTGGCGACAGCCTTAACGAGGAAGTTGTCGTACCAATGGTTTTCCATAAGAACCGTTGGCTTATGCGATAGGGCATTTTAGACGTTGTTTCGGCTAAGTCCTTGTCCCTGTCTGCGGGTTGTACGTTGTGCTGTCGGTTGCGGATGCAGCAGCTTGTCAAAAGTTGAACAACCGTCATGGTAATTAAATCATTTTGCGGTATGGAATTTAATATCAGTCAGTTTGTCCGCAGAAGAACAATGGCTCTTTTATGCCTGTTGTCCTTCGTCTTTACGGTCTTTGCCCAAGAGCCTTTCGGCAGTTCTAAAATCAACGATGGCGGCAATGACATTACAGATTCCGTGCCGTCAGCATTTCAGGATAAGCTTATGCATGATGCCTATTCGCCTGAGTTTTCGGCGCCTTTGCCCGAAAGCCGTTTTACGAATAGTACATTCAGCAGGATGATGTCGTCGGTTCAGCCTCCCAAACTAAAGTTTCATGTTGACAGTATAGAGCGCATAATGCTTTACGGCATGCCCGAACCGAAGTTTACTGCATCGCCTTACGCTTACGACTTCAGCCGCAGTGGTGTCGTCACTTCATGGAAGAACGGCTATCTTATTGGTTCCGGCTCGCGCACCACCATGCCTGCCCTGATGTCTAACCAGAACGTGTCGTTCAGCGCGGTGCAGAATGTTGGCAACTTAACCTTTGCCGGAGGAGTTTCGGCCGACCGCTATTCTATGTGGCGCAACGTGAACACCATGTTTGGCTTCAGGGGCTCTGTTACCTATAACTTCAACGAAAACGTTTCGGCCACCATATTCGGCCGTTATTATACAGGGCAGTCATACTACACGATGGGAGCCATGCCTTATATGGGTTCGAGCGGTTACGGAGGTTTCTTGAGCTTAATGGGCGAAACGTTCGGCATGGATGTGGGTGTTGAGCGATATTATGACTCGTTTGCCGGCCGTTGGGTTACGTCGCCGATAATAACGCCTAAGATAAAATTCAGCGAAAAGTTTACGCTTGAACTGCCTGTGGGCTGGCTGGTAAAAGAAGTGCTTGATGAGACTGTGTTTAAGAACAACAAGAAGCAAGGGCCGATGATTATGCCTGAGTTTACGCCGATGCCCGGACCGATACCTTTCGGACCGCCGGAAATCAATTATCAAAGATAATAAGAAACGTTTACATACAGCAATATTACTGTTTGCGCATTCAGCAATATTGGCAGTATGTCCTGCTTGTTGAGGATAGTGCTATTCCACTATCCACCTTTCTATATTCCTTGTCTCGCGGCTGAAGTTTACGCCAATCTTGTACAGCTTTCTCGGGTCTGATGCAAACGGGGCTGCATATTGTTTCTCGTTGATTTGCTTTATGGCCTCTTCCGCAGTGCCTTCAAGCTTAAACTCCATGACGTAGATATATTCTTTTGTCTTTACCACCATGTCTATTCTTCCCTGCGACGTGTGGTATTCGGCTTCGGTATAAAAGCCCAGCAGGCTGAACATTATGTAGAGCACGTTCTGATAGTGAAGTTCCTGCTGACGTGCCAGTTCGTAGGGCGTGCCGGCCATGAAGCTTTGCAGGCGCGCCATAAAGTCGTCAATCTTTCCGGCTCTTACCTCCTTTACAAAGTTCATTATCTGAAAAGCCGACTCATGTTCGTTTATGTTGACATAGCTCGGCATGAGAAAGTTGATAAATCCGTGTTCAACTTCCTCGTTGGGAAATCCCAGTGTATATGTCTTAAACTCCTTGTCGTAGTCTTTTATTGTCAGATATCCGGTCTGGAAGAACATAGGCACAGGATTGTTTTCTGTGTTCTCCATTCCGTTGAGCTCATAAGACGAAGCCTGCACGCCTTCTGTAAGATTGCTCAGACGATAGTCGTTCTGCTTCAGCATCTTTACGAGCAGGGTAGGGGTGCCTGTGGCAAACCAGTAGTTGTCGAGTTCCATCCTGTAGAATGTGTTCAGCAGGCTGAACGGATTGTACATGCCTTCGCCGTTTTCGGTGAAATGATATCCGTCATAAAGTTTTTTCAGCCGGTTGCAAGTTTCGTCGAACGATATGTTCATCTTTTCGGCCAGTTGCCTGATGTCAGGCTCAAAGTTTCCCTTCAGTTCCTTTTCGGTTATTCCGCATAAGGCAGAATAATTGTCGTCCATTGTTATGTCGTTCAGGTTGTTCAGGTCGCTGAATATGCTTACCCTGCTGAATCTGGTTACGCCTGTAAGAATGGCAAACTTGATATATCCGTCGCACGATTTCAGGTTGCCGTAGAATGCTTTAAGCGTGTTGCGGTATTCATCTTGCAGCTTTTCGTTTCCGATGGCCTGTATCAGTGGCTTGTCATATTCGTCTATGAGTATTGCCACGTTCTGTCCGGTCTGTTTTGCCGCATTTCTTATTATGGCAGAAAAGCGTAGTGAGGCAGATTTCTCAGATGTCTCGCACCCATACATCTTTTCCCATTTTGCAAGATAGCTGTTGAGCATATCTTCAAGGTCTTGCCGTGATTTATATTCCTGACCATTCAGGTCGATGTGCAGCACAGGTCTCACAGTCCATTCTTTTTCCAGCTTTTCAACGTCGAGTCCCTTGAATAGTTCACGTTTTCCCTGGAAATAAGCCTCCAGAGTAGAAATCATCAGACTTTTTCCGAAGCGTCGCGGGCGGCCGAGAAAATAATATTTGCCTGTGCGTACAAGGCGATGTATCAGTGCCGTCTTGTCTACATATATATACCCGTTGCGTCTCAGGTCTTCAAAGTTTTGTATGCCTATCGGATAAAGTCTTTCCATTTCTCTCTTCATTTTTGTTACGTCATGCGGCATCCGTCTGTAACGTGTTGCCTTCATGCCTTATGCAAAGATAGTGAAAGGCGAGTGAAAAGTCAAAAGAAAAACAATGTTTTTTGTTTTGACAATTCTGAGCCGCTTCCTATATTCTTTGAATTATATGATGAAAAAGTATGATTTTTATAAATACCCGGTAAAAAAGCATGTAAGTATTTGCAGACTTTAATCAGATTTTGTGGAATTATATTTACAATGAGTTGAAAAGCACCCGAAAATCGTAACTTTTTATCGGTTTTATGTTTTAGATGGTAATTTGCACTACATTTTAATGCCTGTTTGTTAAGATAATCACACTGTTTTAGTTTTAAACTGTTAGTGGCTTGTTTACGACTCGTAAATGGGCCACTTTTTATGCAAAAACGGCCCACTTTTTATCCGTAAACCATAGAGTAATTTTGTTTGTATTGCAAGGTTTCATTTTCAGATGGGCAAGGGCATGGCTGAACATTTCTATATGCATGGCTGCTGTGTGTAGCCTTTGCGCCAGTCAGTCGTTGAGTGCCGGCTTCGTCTGTATGCTTGTTATAGCATGAATCATGTTTTCTGCCGAATAAAATAAGCGGACAAAGGCAAAACATTATTGCCTTTGTCCGCTTGTCAGGTTATTGCATGTTGCAGGTGCAGACTGAACGTATGTGGATAACTTCCTGCTCCTCAATATTCTTACTTCACCTTGACCGTCGTTATGGGCTGATTCTTTGTAGCGTCGAGCAGTACGGCCTGATATTTCACCTTGTCGAATTTTATTGTCTTCAGGTCAAACTTCCTTATGGCGCTGTTGTGCATCGTGCGGTAGTATATCGCCAAGTTCTTCATGTCTGTGGCCGATGTCCATTGCGTTGCGCTTGGAATGTCGGCTGGAGTCTCGCCGTCGACAAACTCAATGCCTACGGGTATGTCGAAGTTGTTGAGTATCTGGAAACACTGCAGCACGGTTTCTTCGGCAGTCTGTTTTTTCGGAGCCGTTGCCTGATAGAACGCTGCGCGCACAAAGCGTGAAGGCGGAGTTACGTCGCCCGGTATGCCTAAGAATCCGCTGCCGGCGCCAAACGACGTGAGGGCTGTGCCGTCTAATGTCTTTGCCTGTGCCGTGCCGGGATAGAGGTTTACGTAGTTGTTCAGATTGGTCATCTGCCATTCAAAGCCAGGCGAGTTGGTCAGCACGCCCAGTCTGTTTTCAAACACGTTCACCTTGCCTTCGGTTATCTCTATCACTATCTGACGGCCCGACGGCTCGGTTATGCGCCAGTGAACTGTTGAGGCTCTCGGGTCTATTGCCACCACATGAACGTCTTTCATTCCTTCAATTACTTCGTCTACGGTGCTGAAGTTGCCCAGAATCCATGATACCAGCTGCAGGTCGGCTATGCTCGACTGGCGGTTAGCTTCGCTGTAAGCCTCATACTGTCCGTATCTCGGAAAGTAGAACAGACCGGCCGACAATCCTTTTTCGTTAAGGCCTTCAGCCACAAATTCCTCCTGCTCAACGGCCAGACCTACATATCCGTATTTGGCTGTAAACTGCAGTCCGTTCTTCTGTCCGCCCGGTATATACGACTGCTGCGTATATCCTCTCGGCACGATTACATACTTGCTGTTAAGGTCGCTTCCGCCCCATTCGATAGTTCTTGCCGGGATGCTTGTTCCGTCGGCAGTCTTCAGTGTTATGCCTGTGCAGGCTTCTGCCTGCTGTGTGCTTGTTGCCATCAGGGCCGCTGCGGCCATTACGGCTAATAGTTTCATTCTCATAATCTCTTTGTTTTTTGTTGATTATTGTTTCTTTTAGGCAGCTGCCCGGCCCCTTTTCTTATGCCGGCCTTCTTTTGTTTTTGCCGTAGGGGGCTCTTGTCTGCCATTATCCAAAGATACAGAATAGTTTTGACACCGCAATGCATAAGTCCGTTTATTTGTAAATTTAATGATTAAGGTCAAGTCTGTTCATCTTATTAAGGTGTGCTGTCACAGATGTTTTTTATCTTATGTCGTCAGACGGTACAATAAAAAAACGGC
>UMJM01010149.1_pt1 | contig 16767 bp, 16 predicted proteins | sample 1966031 | NCBI WGS metagenome assembly UMJM01 (sample SAMEA4836150, study PRJEB28245) | human gut metagenome | biome: gut microbiome; material: fecal sample | place: Denmark | collected 2008
CTGCTGAACATCAGCCCAGCGGAAAAGCCATACTTCCTGTGGATGTGATCAATAACGTGACCGGGGAACTGGAATTTATCAGCGCCGAACAGATTGATCCGGATGGAAATGTGGAACTTGTATTTACCCATGCATCAGATTACACGATTGTTGTTGATGCCAAGATTATGAGTGATAACGGTCAGGCAGACAACAAATCTGATGAAACCATTCCTGCACCTAAGACAGATGACAGCACTTCAAAATATGCATGGAATAATACGATAATCATTATTATAGGTATCTGTATTATACTGATTGTTTTTGGAGCCGTATTCTATGTAAGAAAAAAGAGTGGTTCTGAGGAAGAATAAGTATCTGACATAGTAATTGAATAAAAGTGGGAATGTGGGAGCGTACTGGCAAAGGGTGTAACAGTATAAACATGACAAGCGGTGTATGTCTTGATGAAGAGACGTATGCCGCTTATTTGCGTCAAAAATGATAGAAAACTAAAAGAAAAAAAGAAAAAAAACTCAGTCTGGAATATTTTTTGCCGGTGAAACTTTTTGCTGGAATACAGCGTCAAAATAGTAGAATATATCAAAAGAATATGTGTTACAATAAATACCGAAAAATAATTGCATGCAGTTTTCAAAAGTGAGGAAAGGATATATGTCGGACAGAAAAAAAGAACAGGCGGTGGAGCGTGCCCTGACGGAAGGGTATGAGAAGTATTACCGTCTTGCTTATAGCTATGTACATAATGAAGCGGACGCGCTGGATATTGTACAGGAAGCAGCCTATAAAGCCATTTTAAAAAGTGATAGCCTGAAGGAGCCGCAATACGTGGAGACCTGGGTGTACCGGATCGTGATCAACGAGGCATGCAGCTTCCTGCGCAACCGGAAGGAGAGCACAGATGTGGAGGAGATCCAGGCGGCAAGTGAAGATATCTATGAAAATATTGATTTAAAACGCGCAATAGAAAATCTTGACCCAAAGGATCGTGCCATCGTAGTCCTACGATTTTTTGAGGACAGGCAGCTGGAGGAGATCGCGAAGATCCTGGATGAGAACCTGAGTACGGTAAAGAGCAGGCTATACCGGGTGATGAAAAAGCTGCGGCTGAACCTCGAGGGTAGCATGGGCTGAGTAATCCGTAGTCAAAGTCGTGGGATTTTGCCCCCGACATCATATATATGCAGGACATAAGACAGATACAGGAAAAGAGATATGGAAAGAGATAACATGACCGGTCCGAACAGACCGGACAGATGGAGAATAGATATGACTGAACAGGAACAGTTGAGGCAATTAAAAGAGGAGTATGAGAATATGATAATACCCGAAACGGGACGGGAACGGCTGCAGGCAGGTATCGACAGAGCCCGGATGGAGAAAAAAAGAGCAGAGCACGCCAGAAGGCGTTCTGCATGGACGGCGGTGGCTGCGGCAGCTGTCGTGATGATCGCACTGCCAAATACCAATATGCAGATAGCCCATGCCATGGAAAATATTCCGTTGCTTGGGGGCTTTTTTAGGCTGGTAACAGTGCGGCAGTACAATTACAACGATGAGAACCATGATGCCGAAGTAGAACTTGCACAGATCAATTATGGAGAAGATGCGGGAGAAGGTTCTCCCGTAGGAGAAGCGGCAGCCGCTCCTGAGGGCACAGCTGCCGGAAGTGTGGAAGGTGTCGGACAGGAGGCTGCGGTAGCAAATCTGTCGGAAGACGGTGTGGAAGCGGTCAACCAGGATATGGAGGCTACGGTAGAGGAACTGATCCGTCAGTTCGAGGATACCTTATCCGAGGAAGGATACCATGGTCTGCATGTAACACAGGAGGTTGTTACGGACAATGCGAGGTATTATACCGTAAAATTAAGCGTTTTGGAGACGGAAGCCAGCGGCTACGAGCATAATCAGTTTTATACGATTGATAAACAGACGGGAAATGTGGTGACACTGGAAGATCTGTTTGCAGAAGGGAGCGACTATATTTCCGCGATTAGCGAGAACATTAAGACCCAGATGAAGGAGCAGATGGCGGCGGATGAAGGCGTGATCTATTTCCTGGATAATGACGATATGCCGGAATTCAATTTTCAGGGGATCACGGAGCAGACGAACTTCTATTTTAATGAAAAGGACGAACTGGTCATTGCCTTTGATGAATACGAAGTGGCTCCCGGTTCTATGGGAGCGCCGGAATTTGTAATTCCGCAGGAAGTGACGGCAGCAATTTTAAAGTAAGCAAAAATATCTAAATGGGGAAACTCCCGCATATCATGAAACAAAAGGATATGTGGGAGTTTTTTATGTCATTGATCGTATTGGATGCGGGGCATGGTGGTGCGAACCCCGGAGCCACTTATAATGGAAGAAAAGAAAGTGAGGATGCGCTGGCTCTGACACTGGCGGTGGGAAGCATCTTAGAAGAAAACGGAGTGGATGTGTATTACACCCGGACCACAGATATCTACGAGTCTCCTTATCAGAAGGCGCAGGAGGGAAATGAGGTGGGAGGAGATTATTTTGTCTCGATCCATCGCAATTCCAGTCCTTATCCGAACCAGTACAGCGGAGTGGAGAGCTTAGTCTACAACCGCTATGGAGCGGCAGCCAGAATGGCGTACAACATCAATGCCGGATTGGAGCAGGTGGGATTCGTGAATTTGGGAGTGAATGAAAGACCGAATCTGGTGGTGTTAAACAGCACAAATATGCCGGCGGTGCTGGTAGAAGTGGGATTTATCAATACGGATGCGGACAACGAACTCTTTGACAGCCGGTTTGACGAGATCGCCCGGGCCATTGCCGACGGAATCTTAGAGAGCGTGTGATTTTACCTAATTCTTACAAATAAATTACCGGACTGTGATATTATGTGAATTTCCTCCATGTTAGTATGATTGCGTAATCAAGAGAAAGAAAAACAAACACATGGAGGACATTATTATGAGAGTAAGACACAGCAAATTATTAGCTCTGATCGGAGCAGGAATATTAGCAGTAACCGCATTGGTTGCATGCGGTAACAGTGATGCTACTGCAAACACAGCATCATCCGCAGAGGCAAGCACCGTAGCAGAAAGCACTGTGGCAGCAAGCAGTGAAGCGGCTCCTGCTGAAGCCACCGCAGATCTGTCCGGCAGCATTTCCATGGTAGGAAGTACTTCTATGGAGAAGTTAGCCAATGCATTGAGCGAAGCTTTCATGGAAGAATATCCTGAGGTAACCGTAACTGCTGAGTTCGTAGGATCCGGCGCAGGCATCGAAGCGGTTACCAACGGAACCGCAGATATCGGTAACTCTTCCAGAAGCTTAAAGGATGAGGAAAAGGCAGCGGGCGTTGTAGAGAACGTAGTAGCAATCGACGGTATTGCCGTATGTGTAGATCCCGCTAACGAAGTAGCAGATCTGACTAAAGAGCAGTTGACTAATATCTACAATGGTACAGTTACCAACTGGAAAGAAGTCGGTGGCGCAGATGAGCCTATCATCGTAATCGGCCGTGAGGCAGGTTCCGGTACCAGAGGAGCTTTTGAAGAGCTGGTTGACCTGAAGGATGCCTGCAAATATGCAAACGAACTGGACAGCACCGGTGCAGTAATCGCTAAAGTAGCATCTACTCCCGGAGCTATCGGATATGCTTCCCTGGATGCACTGGATGATAGCGTTAAGGCACTTTCCCTGGAAGGTGTAGAAGCTACCGCAGAGAACATCAAGGCCGGTAACTACTTCTTAAGCAGACCTTTCGTAATGGCTACCAAGGGTGAAATCTCCGAGCAGAACGATCTGGTACAGGCATGGTTCGACTTTGTACTGGGCGACGAAGGACAGCAGGTTGCTTCCGAAGTTGGTCTGATCACTGTAAAGTAATAGCCTGACACAGAAAAAGGAAAAAAGCGATGAATAGTGGAACACACGCTTCCGTAATGGGAAACAGAAAAAATAAAGCGGTTGTGGAAACTGTGGCACAAATAGTATTTACCATTTGTGCCTTCTTCGCCGTACTGGCGGTAGTTTCCATTACCTTATATATGATCATCAGCGGTACTCCTGCCATTTTAAAAGTGGGTCTGGGAGAGATCCTGTTCGGCACCGAATGGATGCCGACGGCAGCAGATCCGGAATTTGGTATTCTGTGGGTTATTCTGACCTCCATCGTCGGTACGACTCTGGCAATTTTACTGGGTGTGCCCATCGGTGTACTGACAGCGGTATTTCTGGCAGAGGTGGCACCTAAGACCTTAGCTGCCATTGTAAAGCCTGCGGTAGAACTGTTGGCCGGCATCCCTTCCGTTATCTACGGACTATTGGGAATCTATTTATTAAATCCTCTCATGTATAAATTAGAAAGACTGATCTTCCGGGGATCCACGACACACCAGTTCACCGGAGGCGCGAACCTGTTGTCCGCAGTGATCGTCCTGGCGATCATGATCCTGCCCACGGTGATCAATATCAGCGAGACTTCCATACGCGCCGTTCCCGCTGGAATAAAATCGTCCTCTCTGGCACTGGGAGCTTCCCATGTGCAGACCATTTTCCGGTCCATCCTTCCGGCAGCCAGATCCGGTATTGTGACCGCTATCGTTCTGGGTGTGGGACGAGCTATCGGTGAGGCTATGGCTATCACACTGGTATCCGGCAGCAGTGTGAATGTTCCCCTGCCATTTAATTCCGTCCGATTCCTGACCACAGCCATTGTCAGCGAGATGGGATATTCTTCCGGACTGCACAGACAGGTGTTGTTTACCATCGGACTGGTGTTGTTTGTATTCATTATGATCATTAATGTAGTACTGAATAAAATATTGAAAAAGGGGGCGGACGACAATGAATAAAGACACCTTATATGTAAAAAGAAAACGCCCCACGGACATGCTGTTACTGGCAGCGATTTACATCTCCGCCACACTGGCGGTGGCACTTTTGCTGGGAATTATCCTGTATGTCTTTGTGAAAGGCATTCACACCGTGAACTGGGCTTTTTTAACGACTGTGACCAGTGCCAGAAAACAGACCACGGGTATTGCAGGCAACCTGTTAAATACCCTGTACATCATCGTGATCACTCTTTTGATCGCGACACCCATTGGCGTGGGAAGTGCTATTTACCTGAATGAATATGCCAAGCCAGGCAAGCTGGTTTCCCTCATTGAATTTACCACCGAGACCCTGTCCGGTATTCCTTCTATCATTTTCGGCCTGTTCGGTATGATCTTCTTCGGAGAGACTTTGGGATTCGGTTATTCGCTGCTCACCGGTTCTTTTACCCTGGTACTGATGGTGCTGCCCCTGATCACCAGAAATACGCAGGAAGCACTGCGTACCGTGCCGGACAGCTATCGTACCGGTGCTCTGGGAATGGGATCTACAAAATGGCATATGATCCGTACCATCCTTCTGCCGTCCTCCATGCCGGGTATCGTCACTGGTATCATCCTGGCGCTGGGACGAATTGTAGGAGAATCCGCAGCACTCTTATTTACCGCGGGAAGCGACTATAAGCTGCCAAAGTTAACAGGAGCTTTCGGGGACAATCTGGCGAAGCTGGTCCACAAGGCAATGGAGTCTGGCGGTACCCTGACGATCGAACTGTATTTGCAGATGCAGAAGGGACAGTATGACAACGCCTTCGGTATCGGCTGCGTTCTGATCATTATCGTGTTGATCCTGAACCTGCTGACCAAGCAGGCAGCAAATAAATTGAGACGAGAGTAAGAGAAATCACAAGAAGGAGTAACCTTATGGATAACAGTAAAATAACCGTGGAAAGCTTAAATCTCCATTACGGAGAGAACCACGCACTGAAAAATGTAAATATGGAGATTGCAGACCATGCCATTACCGCATTTATCGGTCCCAGCGGCTGCGGCAAATCCACTTTCCTGCGCTGCCTGAACCGGATGAATGATCTGGTGGAGGGGTGCAGAGTTGAAGGAAAAGTAATCCTGGACGGAGAGGATATATACGATAAGCGGGTGGATACCACATTGCTTCGTAAAAAGGTGGGTATGGTATTCCAACAGCCTAATCCTTTCCCTATGTCTATCTATGACAATATCGCCTATGGCCCAAGACTACATGGCATCAAGAATAAAAAGGAACTGGATGAGATCGTGGAACGTTCCCTGCAGGGTGCTGCTATCTTCGAAGAAGTAAAGGACCGTCTGCACAAATCCGCACTGGGTCTGTCCGGCGGACAGCAGCAGAGACTGTGTATTGCCAGAGCCCTGGCGGTATCCCCGGAGGTACTTCTGATGGATGAACCCACTTCCGCCCTGGACCCGATCTCTACGTTAAAGATCGAGGAACTGATGGAGACCCTGAAGAAAAAGTACACCGTGGTCATCGTAACCCACAATATGCAGCAGGCAGCCCGTGTGTCGGATGACACCGCATTTTTCCTGGTAGGAGAAGTGGTCGAGAAGAATGCAACCTCAGAGATCTTTGCAAGACCTAAAGATAAACGGACAGAAGACTATATCACCGGACGGTTTGGTTGATTTTGAATGAAAAGATAGGAGGAATGGGAGATGTCACCCAGAGTATTATTTGAGCAGGATCTTGAGACTTTGAAAAATAAAGTATCGGAGATGGGAGAACATGCGGAGATCAGTTATGACCATATGTTATATGGAATCCGGGAGAACAAAGAGGATATTTTAAAGACTCTGCTGGATACGGATCACAAGATGGTGGATATGCAGAGAAGCATTGAAGCTATGTGCTTAAGTCTGCTGACCAGACAACAGCCGGTGGCGAGAGATATGCGGCTGGTGAGTGCAGCACTGAAGGTTGTAACAGACATTGAGCGGATTGGTGATCATGTGGCAGATATGGTGGAGCTGTATCTGCGGATGGGGAATATGAATTCCGAAGGAAAACAGGAAAAACTGCTTCTGGAAATGATGGAAGAGGCAAAGGATATGATCCATAATTCCGTGGAGGCTTTCGTGGAGGGAGACGAAGCGAATGCCCAAAAAGTTGTGGAGCATGACGATGTGGTGGACGACCTATTTAACGATATGAAGAAAGAGATGATGCAGGCTATCCGGGAACAGAATCTGGATGCCGACCGTGTGGTGGATTATCTGATGATGGCAAAGTACCTGGAAAAGGTAGGCGACCATGCAGTAAATATTGCGCAGTGGGCGATCTTCCGTATGACCGGAGACATGGAAGGGGTAAAATTATACTAGAATCCCAGCAACGATGCAGAGCCGCAATTCGCAAAATCCCGGCAACGATGCAGAGCCCAATTCGCAAAATCGAGGAGAAAATCTGCATCGTTGCAACTTTACATAAATTTTACATTCGCTGGTAACACATTTTACATAAGCAAGATAAAGTGTAGATAGAAACCGAAAATGTAAAGTATGTTATGTAAAATGAGAGGATTAGAGTATGGACTTTTTTGATTTACTGAAGATGGTAGGAGGACTTGCACTGTTTTTATACGGAATGAATCTGTTGGGTGATGGATTGTCCCAGGCATCCGGCGGACGTCTGGAGCGTATCCTGGAGAAACTGACCAGCAACCCGATCAAGGCAGTATTGATGGGTGCGGTGGTCACCGGTGTGATCCAGTCCTCCTCCGCGACTACTGTTATGGTAGTCGGTTTTGTCAATTCCGGCATTATGAGCCTGAAACAGGCAGTGGGCATCATCATGGGCGCCAATATCGGTACCACGGTGACCTCCTGGATCTTAAGCCTTACAGGCATTGAGAGTGATGCTTTCTGGATCCGTATGCTCAAACCCAGTTCTTTTTCGCCGATTCTGGCAATCGTGGGTGTGGGTATTTTGCTGTTTTCCCATAAAGATAAATTAAAAAATGCGGCAACCATCCTGGTGGGCTTTGCAATTCTGATGTTTGGCATGGATTCCATGAGCGCAGCAGTTTCACCTCTTGCAGAGGTACCGGAGTTTACCAATCTGCTGATCAAGTTCCAAAATCCCGTATTCGGTGTGCTGGCAGGACTCATCCTCACAGCGGTGATCCAGTCTTCTTCCGCATCCGTAGGTATTTTGCAGGCACTGTGCATGACCGGAGCGGTAAGCTTCGGCGCAGCAGTTCCCATTATCATGGGACAGAATATCGGTACCTGTGTTACCGCCATGATCTCCGGTATCGGTGCTTCCCGCAACGCAAAGCGTGCGGCACTGATCCACTTGTATTTCAATATTATCGGAACGATATTATTCCTTGGAATCTTTTATACTGCGAATGCTATTCATCCCTTTGCTTTTTTGGGAGAAGTGGCAACCCCCTTCGGCATTGCAGTGGTCCACAGCTGCTTTAATGTTGCTGCCACACTGGTATTGCTGCCATTTTCCAATGGACTGGTAAAGCTTGCCTGTCTGACACTGCCTACGCATGAAGATGTGAAGGAAATGTCTGAGACAGACAAGACACTGAGCCTTCTGGATTCCCGATTCCTGGATACGCCTGCCTATGCGGTAGAGCAGAGCAGACAGGTGGCGTCTGTTATGGCGGACAAATCCCGCAAGGCAATGGATCTTGCCATGGAATTACTGCAGGGGTATGATGAGGCAAAAGCAGAGCAGGTAGCACAGATGGAGACAGATGTGGACCGCTTTGAGGACGAACTTGGTACTTATCTGGTGAAGCTCAGCTCCAGACAGCTGTCCGGTAAAGACAGCGAGACACTGAACACTATTTTACATTGCATCGGTGATTTTGAGAGGATTTCCGACCATGCCCGCAATGTGAAAGAGGCTGCACAGGAAATGTATGACAAAAAGCTGGATTTTTCCGATAAAGCACAGGAAGAACTGAAGGTATTTGAAAGAGCGGTACATGACATTCTGGATATTACCATGAACAGCTTTATAAAGGGAGACCTGAACCTGGCAAGACAGGTAGAACCCATGGAAGAGGTTATTGACGGATTGAGCCTGGATGTGAAACAGCGTCATGTGCGCAGACTCCGCAAGGGAAAATGTACCATTGAACTGGGATTCATTTTGTCCGATGTGATCACGAACTTTGAACGTGTGAGTGATCACTGCTCCAACATTGCGGTCTGCCTGGTACAGGTGAATGAAGATGAATTCGATACGCATGCTTATCTGGACGAACTGCGCCAGGAGGATAATCTGGATTTCCAGGGGAAGGTGATGGCTTGCCGTGAAAAATACCAGTTACCTCCCACAAAGCAGGAACGTGTTATGGAAAAGAATGCAAAATTACTTGCGGAGTAAGGATTTCCAGAGGTATATTTAAGAAGAGAAAGCACAGTCAGAGAGGAGTGCTGTGAGATGGCATTGATCTATGTAGTAGAGGATGATAAAAATATTCAGGAGATTGAGACCTTTGCCCTGGCAAATGTAGGATATGAGGTAAAAGGTTTTGATTCCGCCACAGATTTCTATGCGGCATTGAACGAGACAGCACCGGATCTGATCCTGTTAGATATCATGCTACCGGACGAGGATGGCCTGAGTATTGTGAAAAAACTGCGTACCAGACAGGATACCGTGCTGGTGCCGGTGATCATGGTGACGGCCAAGACCTCAGAGATCGATAAGGTAAAAGGACTGGATCTGGGAGCAGACGATTATATCACGAAGCCCTTCGGCGTTATGGAGCTGATCTCCAGAGTAAAGGCAATGCTTCGCAGAAGCCAGAAGACCCAGGAAAAGGATAAGGTGCTGAAGCTTGGCAATATTGTGCTGGACAGAGAAAAGCATTCCGTAATGGTGGGCAGAGAGCCGGTGGAGCTGACTTACAAGGAATATGAACTGTTAAAGCTTCTGATGACCAATGCCGGCATTGTGACTACCAGAGAACTGATCTTAGACCGTGTCTGGGGGATCGATTTCGAGGGAGAGTCCAGAACGCTGGATATGCATATCAAGACTCTGCGTCAGAAGCTGAAGGAAGAGGGCAGCCTGATCAAGACGGTACGTAATGTGGGATACATTATGAACGGTGAGAAAGCGTAACAGAAGATGAAGAAAAAGATTAACAAAATGATGATCCTCATTGCCACGGTGACGATCCTGCTTACCATGGTGCTGATCACAGTAGTGTATTATGATCTGTTTAGAAAACAGGTGCTGGAGGATCTGAAAAGCTATGGCTCCCTGTTGAAAAGCTGCTCTTCGGTAGAAGAGATCGAAGCAAACGGAGCACCCGTAGAATCGGATCTTCGACTGACCCTGATTAACGGTGACGGACAGGTGTTATATGACAATGAGGCAGATTCTGTGGCGATGGGGAACCATTCTTCCCGCCCGGAGATCCGGGAGGCCATGCAGTCCGGAGAAGGCGAAGCAGTCCGTAATTCCGAGACTCTGTCCCGATCCACCTTTTATTATGCGATTCGCCTGGAGGATGGCAGTATTTTACGACTGTCCAAGGATGCCAGAAGCATTTACAGCATCTTCAGCCAGGCGCTGCCGATGATGGTGGGGATCTTCGTGGTGCTGCTGGTGCTGTGTATGGTGGCAGCCAGAGTGCTGACTACGAAGTTAGTGGCTCCCATCGAGAAACTGGCACAGAATATCGGGGAATGTACGGAGATGCAGACCTATGAGGAGCTGACCCCGTTCATGTCCATGATCCGCAAGCAGCATGAGGATATTATGAAAAATGCCAAAATGCGGCAGGAATTCAGTGCCAATGTGTCCCATGAATTAAAGACACCGCTTACATCAATCTCCGGTTATGCGGAACTGATCGAGACCGGAATGGCATCGGAGCAGGATACGGTGCGTTTCGCCCATGGAATTCATAACAGTGCAAACCGTCTGCTTACTTTAATTAATGATATTATCCGCTTGTCGGAGTTGGACGGCACGGAAGAGGAAGCAGATACTGAACTTCTGAATCTCCATGAGATGGCGAAGAATTGTGTGGAAATGCTCTCCATGAGTGCCGAGAAACACAATGTGACTATTCAGCTTGACGGAACAGATGCCTATGTGACGGCGAACAGACAGATGATGGAAGAACTGCTGTATAATCTGTGTGATAATGCCATCCGGTATAATAATCCCGGAGGAAGCGTGAATGTACAGACCTACTCCAGAGAAGGACATACCAATCTCGTGGTAAAAGACACCGGAATCGGCATCTCCAAGGAACACCAGGAGAGGATTTTTGAGCGTTTTTACCGCGTGGACAAGAGCCGATCCAAGTCCACCGGAGGCACCGGTTTAGGGCTTGCCATCGTAAAACACATCATCGCCAAGAGCCACGCCAAGCTGCAGCTCGAAAGCGAACCCGGCAAAGGAACCACGATACGGGTAATATTTTCTTGACTTTTTCCCACACAGGGTCTATACTGTGTATAGTTTAAAGATGATTACTAGAGTAAGAGTGGACGCGTGCCACTCTTTCTTGTTGTTGTGACGACAGTTCATATCAGTAAAGGAGGGCATACATGTCCAAACGAGAGGACTACGAAAGCAGAACCGAAGAACTGCTTACGCCTATCGCAGAAGTAAATCAGGTGGAGATCTACGATGTGGAGTATGTAAAGGAAGGCAGTGACTACTATTTGAGAGCCTATATCGACAAGCCGGAGGGTGTGAACATTCTGGATTGTGAAAATGTCAGCAGAGCATTATCCGAAGCACTCGACAAGGCGGATTTCATTCCGGATGCGTATATTTTGGAGGTCAGCAGCCCGGGCCTGGGCAGAACTCTGAAAAAGGATAAGCATTTACAGAAGAGCATCGGCGAAGAGGTGGAGATCAAACTGTTTAAACCCATCGACAAATGCAAGGAATTTTCAGGCATTCTGGATAGCTTTGATGCAGATACTGTTACGATTACAGAAGAAGGAACCCCGAGGACTTTTGCCAGAGCAGACGTCGCACTGATCCGCCTGGCGTTAGACTTTTGATACTATTCAGAGCCAAAGAGCGAAGGATAGTTATAGCTTGTAGAATAAGAAGAAACCATACACTAAGAAAAGGCGAAAGCCGGAATGGAGGAAATGATGAATAAGGAATTAATGGAGGCACTGGATGTTCTGGAGAAGGAGAAGGAGATCAGCAAGGAAACCTTGTTTGAAGCCATCGAGAACTCCCTGATGACAGCCTGCAAGAACCATTTTGGAAAGGCTGACAATATCCATGTGGAGATCAATAGAGAGACCTGCGATTTCCTGGTATATGCAGAGAAGGAAGTCGTACCCACCAAGGACGATGTAGAGGATGACTGCTTACAGATCGCTCTGGAGGATGCACAGGAAATCTCCCAAAAGGCACAGGTCGGTGACATGATCCATGTAGAGATCAAGTCCAAAGAGTTCGGACGTATCGCTACCCAGAATGCCAAGAACGTGATCTTACAGAAGATCCGCGAGGAAGAGAGAAGCGTGATCTACAATCAGTACTACGAGAAGGAAAAGGATGTTGTCACCGGCGTGGTACAGCGCTATGTCGGCAAAAACATCAGCATCAACCTGGGTAAGGCAGATGCCATGCTGACCGAGAACGAGCAGGTAAAGGGTGAGGTATTCAAACCCACCGAGCGTATCAAGGTCTACATCGTAGAAGTGAAGAACACCCCGAAGGGACCCCGTATCAATGTCAGCCGTACCCATCCGGAACTGGTAAAGAGACTGTTTGAGTCTGAAGTTACCGAGATCAAGGACGGCACCGTAGAGATCAAGAGCATTGCCAGAGAGGCCGGCAGCCGTACCAAGATCGCTGTGTGGAGCAACAACCCCAATGTAGATGCAGTCGGCGCCTGCGTAGGTATGAACGGTGCCCGTGTCAATGCTATCGTAGAAGAGCTGCGTGGTGAGAAGATCGATATCGTGAACTGGGATGAGAACCCCGGTAACCTGATCCAGAATGCACTTTCTCCCGCCAAAATCGTAGCAGTATTTGCGGATCCCGATGAGAAGACCGCAAAGGTAGTTGTCCCCGATTATCAGCTGTCTCTGGCAATCGGTAAGGAAGGTCAGAATGCAAGACTGGCAGCAAGACTGACCGGTTACAAGATCGACATCAAATCCGAGACACAGGCCAAGGATGCTCCCGGCTTCCGTTATGAGGATTATGTGGACGATTACGAGGATGAAACCGAAGACGATTTTGATGGAGAGCAGGAATAATCAATGGCAAAAAAGATTCCACTGAGGCAGTGCGTAGGCTGCGGAGAAATGAAAGGCAAAAAAGAAATGCTGCGTGTTCTGAAGACTCCGGAAGGAGAGATCTGTTTAGATACAACGGGCAAAAAGAACGGACGCGGCGCATATATATGCAGACAGAAGGAATGTCTGCAGAAGGCCCGAAAGAATAAAGGCTTAGAGCGTTCTTTCAAGATGAGTATTTCTCCGGAAAGTTATGATATGCTGGAAAAGGAGTTTGATCAGCTTGAAACAGAATAAGATTTATTCCCTTTTGGGACTTGCGATGAGGGGGCGTAACCTGGTAAGCGGTGAATTCCAGACGGAGGACGCTGTGAAAAAAGGTTCTGCCATGTTGGTGATCGTTGCAGAAGATGCATCCGCCAATACGAAAAAGTTGTTTCACGACAAATGTTCCTATTATGAAGTCCCGGTATACGAATATGGCACAAAAGAAGAGCTCGGCTGGGCGATCGGCCGGAACTTAAGATCTTCGGTAGGTGTGTGTGATGCGGGACTGGCAGATGCACTCATCAAGCAATTGGAAGCGAATTTGCCCGGTTAGGCAGAATGGAGGAAAGCATGGCGAAAATCAAAGTACATGAACTCGCAAAAGAATTAGAATTACAGAGTAAGGATATATTGAATTTTTTACAGGAAAAAGGAATTGAGGCGAAAGCAGCACAGAGCTCTCTGGAAGAGGATGCGGCAGCGCTGGTACGTAACAGCTTAGGACAGAAGAAGGCGGCTGCAGCACCTGCTGCGGAAAAAGAGGCTCCCGCAAAGGCTGAAAATACAAAGCCGGCTGAGGAAAAGGCGCAGGAGGAAACAAAATCTCCCGAAGAGACGAAAAAGAAGAAAAAGATCATCTTTGTAAGCAACCCTCAGAATTCCAAGATGCCCGGACAGCGTCAGGGCGGACAGAACGGACAGGGACAGAGAAATGCCGGCGGACAGCGCCCGAACCAGGGACAGAATAACAGATACCAGAACAACGGTTATCAGAACAATTCTTACAATAACCGTGTGCAGGCACAGACTCCCGTACGTCCCATCAAGCCGCTGACCCCGCCTTCTCCCACACCCAGTGTGGCAATGGTTCCCGGTAATAAGGGACAGCAGCCTGCGAAAAAGCCTGTAAACAATACCACAGCCACGCAGGCTCCTGTAAAGGAACAGGCAGCGCAGAGTACCAATACCGTAGCCACGCAGACAGCGCAGAATACACAGAATACACAGAATACTGCACAGGCAAGACCTGCGGACAGACCGCAGAACAATAATCGCGATAACCGTCAGGGTGGTTACGGTCAGAATAATTACGGACAGAACCGTGATAATCGTGGACAGAACGATCGTGGTCAAGGCGGTTATAATCGTGATAACAGAGATGGCAATCGTGATAATCGTCAGGGTGGCTATGGTCAGGGCAACCGCCAGGGCGGACAGAACGCAAACAGAGGAGGTATGGGCAATGGCAGACCTCAGGGAGGCGGATTTAACAGACAGGGTCGTCCGGGTATGGAAGGCGGCCAGGGTGATCGCAGAAATAACGGCAACGGTGAGCGCGGTTACGGCAATAACGGCCGCGACCAGAGAGGCAATGGAGGATCGGGTAATCGATTCGGAGATAACAGACAGAATAAGGGCTTCGCTCCGGAACCTGCAGGTAAAGATATTGAGAAGAAGCGCGAAGATGAAAAGAGACGTTTCAGCCAGGAGAAGGACAACAAGCGCTCCAAGAAGGACCATATCTACGAGGATGAGGACGCACTGAAGAACAAGCCCGGACGTTTCATCAAGCCGGAAAAGAAGAAGGAAGAGGTACAGGAAGAGCAGATCAAGGTGATCGTGCTGCCGGAATCCATCACCATCAAAGAACTGGCTGAGAAGATGAAGTTACAGCCCGCAGCCATCATCAAGAAGCTGTTCCTGGAAGGTAAGGTCGTAACCGTGAACCAGGAGATCTCCTATGAAGATGCAGAGAACATCGCCATGGAATATGACATTCTCTGTGAAAAAGAGGTCAAGGTTGATGTCATCGAAGAGCTGCTGAAGGAAGACGAAGAGAAAGAGGAAGATCTGGTGGAAAGACCTCCCGTAATCTGTGTTATGGGTCACGTTGACCATGGTAAGACTTCCCTGTTAGACGCTATTCGTAAGACCAACGTAACCGATCGCGAGGCAGGTGGTATCACCCAGCACATTGGTGCTTATACTGTAAATGTGGGAGATCGCAAGATCACCTTCTTAGATACTCCCGGACATGAAGCATTTACTGCCATGCGTATGCGTGGTGCCAATGCGACCGATATTGCTATCCTGGTAGTAGCAGCGGATGACGGCGTAATGCCCCAAACCGTAGAGGCTATCAACCATGCAAAGGCAGCAGGCGTTGAGATCATCGTAGCAGTGAACAAGATCGATAAGCCTTCTGCAAACATTGATCGTGTAAAGCAGGAGCTGGCTGAGTATGAGCTGATCCCCGAGGATTGGGGCGGAAGCACCGTATTTGCACCCGTATCCGCAAAAAGCGGCGAGGGCATCGACCAGCTGCTTGACATGATCCTGCTGACTGCAGACATCATGGAACTGAAGGCGAACCCCAAGAGAAAGGCAAGAGGTCTGGTCATCGAGGCAGAGCTGGATAAGGGACGCGGTCCTGTGGCTACCGTACTGGTACAGAAGGGTACCCTGCATGTGGGAGACTTTATCTCCGCAGGTGTGGCTCATGGTAAGGTAAGAGCCATGATCGATGACAAGGGACGCAGAGTCAAGGAAGCAGGACCTTCTACTCCCGTAGAGATCCTGGGTCTGTCCGATGTTCCCAGTGCCGGTGAAGTATTCCTGGCACATGATAATGATAAGACAGCAAAATCCTATGCGGAGACCTACCTGGCACAGAATAAGGAAAAGATGCTGGAAGAGACCAAGGGCAGAATGTCCTTAGATGATCTGTTCAGCCAGATCCAGGAAGGCAATCTGAAGGAACTGAACCTGATCGTCAAAGCTGACGTACAGGGTAGTGTAGAGGCAGTAAAACAGTCCCTGATGAAGCTGTCCAATGAAGAAGTAGTAGTAAAATGTATCCACGGCGGCGTAGGTGCCATCAACGAGTCCGACGTATCACTGGCAAGTGCGTCCAACGCGATCATCATCGGATTCAACGTCCGTCCCGATGCGACTGCCAAGGCAACCGCAGAGAGAGAAGGCGTGGATGTACGTCTGTACAAGGTCATCTACCAGGCCATCGAAGATATCGAAGCTGCCATGAAGGGTATGCTGGATCCCGTATACGAGGAGAAGGTGATCGGTCATGCAGAGGTTCGTCAGATCTTCAAGGCATCCGCTATCGGTAACATTGCCGGTTCCTATGTCTTAGACGGTGTATTCCAGAGAGGCTGTAAGGTTCGTATCACCCGTGAGGGCGAGCAGATCTTCGAGGGCAACCTGGCTTCCCTGAAGAGATTCAAGGATGATGTGAAGGAAGTTAAGGCAGGATATGAGTGTGGTCTCGTATTCGAAGGCTTTGACAAGATGCAGGAGCTGGATATCGTAGAAGCCTACATCATGGTTGAGGTACCACGGTAGGGAGTTATTCTAAGATTACAAAATACGTAATCTAAGAATAACTAGACCCTGCCGGGAAGTTTCGCGA
>UMJM01001827.1_pt1 | contig 16510 bp, 10 predicted proteins | sample 1966031 | NCBI WGS metagenome assembly UMJM01 (sample SAMEA4836150, study PRJEB28245) | human gut metagenome | biome: gut microbiome; material: fecal sample | place: Denmark | collected 2008
TTAGCATTTCTTATTTAACTCTCAAGTTACAGAAAATAAAATTATCCATAAGCATTTATCAACATTTTATCCCGTGGTGAAAATGCACAAAAACAATGTTGCAGATTTGATGACAATATACAAACTTCCGATAAATTACAGGAAATCTCTTGCAACTGATTCGTGAATGTGCTATCTTCTAATTACAGCAACGGAAACGTTACCGGTAACAATACCGATACCGATTCCGAAACAATCACGGGAACACGCAAGAATCATGAAGTGACCCGTACAAACATAAAGGAGAGGTAAGATTATGAAGAAGAAATTGGCAAGCGTATTACTTTGTGCAGTAATGGCAGCTTCCATGCTGACCGGTTGTGGAAACTCCGGTGATGCAGCAGCTACCACCCCTGCTACCGAAAGCAAGACAGATGTAGCAACTACTGAAGTTGCCGAAACGACAGCAACTGCAGACGGATCTGTATACTACCTGAACTTCAAGCCTGAAGTTGACGAAGTATGGCAGAAACTGGCTAAGGAATATACCGAGGAGACCGGTGTTCCTGTAAAGGTTGTAACCGCAGCAAGTGGTACCTATGAGCAGACTCTGATGTCTGAGATCGCTAACAAGGAAGCACCTACCCTGTTCCAGATCAACGGACCTATCGGTTATCAGAACTGGAAAGACTACTGTGCAGACTTAAAGGATACAGACCTGTACAGCTGGTTAATGGATAAGAGTCTGGCAATCACCGGCGAAGACGGTGGTGTATACGGAATCCCTTACGTAGTAGAGGGTTATGGTATCATTTATAACGACGCTATCATGCAGAAGTACTTCGCACTGGATGGCGCTAAGGCAGCAAGCATGGATGAGATCAACAACTTCGCTAAGTTAAAAGAGGTTGTAGAAGATATGCAGGCTAAGAAAGATGAGCTGGGCATTGAAGGCGTATTCGCTTCCACATCCCTGACTCCCGGTGAAGACTGGAGATGGCAGACTCATCTGGCTAACATCCCTGTATACTACGAGTTCAAGGACAAGGGTATCACCGATACCGATAACCTGGAGTTCACTTACTCCGATAACTTCAAGAACATTTTCGATCTGTACATCAACAACTCCTGCACAGCACCCGGTCTGCTGGGAAGCAAGTCTGTAGACGACTCCATGGCTGAGTTCGCTCTGGGTCAGGCAGCAATGGTACAGAACGGTAACTGGGGTTGGAGCCAGATCAATGGCGTAGACGGTAACACCGTTAAGGCTGAGGATGTTAAGTTCCTTCCTATCTATACCGGAGTTGAAGGTGAAGAGAATCAGGGACTGTGCACCGGTACTGAGAACTTCTTCTGCATCAACAAGGAAGCTTCTGCTGAGGATCAGGCAGCATCTATCGCATTCGTTGAATGGCTGTTCTCTTCTGAGACCGGTAAGGCAGCAGTAACCAACGACCTTGGATTCATCGCTCCTTTCGATACCTTTAGCGATGACGAAAAGCCCACCGATCCTCTGGCACAGGAAGTTCTTCGTTACATGGCAGATACCTCCAAGACATCTGTATCATGGAACTTCACTTCCTTCCCTAGCCAGCAGTTCAAGGATGACTTCGGCGCAGCTCTTCTGGAGTACGCTTCCGGTTCCATCGACTGGGATGCTGTAAAGACAACCGTAGTTGAAAGATGGGCAGCTGAAAAGGCCGCAACCGCAGCTAACTAAGCTCCATCGACAAAAAGACAATAACTTAATCCATCTTATATAACTTCAGACACAGGGGGCGGTGGTGGTACCACGGCCCCTGTGTTTGTAAAAAAGGAGACAGGCTTATGCAAAAGACATTAAAAAGATATTTTCCCATTTTTGTACTGCCTACCCTGATCGCGTTTTCCTTTGCTTTTATCATACCGTTTGTCATGGGCGTATATCTGTCCTTTTGCAAATTTAAGACAATTACAAACGCGCAATTTGTAGGCTTAGATAATTACATTAAAATTTTTGCAGACAAAGATTTTGTCAACGCATTTGGATTTACTCTAAAATTCTCCGTAGTGTCCATTGTCACCATTAATGTGTTTGCCTTCATTCTGGCACTGGCATTGACGAGAAAGATCAAAGGAACCAACCTGTTCCGTACAGTATTTTTCATGCCGAACCTGATCGGCGGTATCATTTTGGGATATATCTGGCAGCAGATGATCAACGCAGTATTGTTAAAATACGAGACAACACTGGTGGCGAATCCGACCTATGGATTCTGGGGTCTGATCATTCTGATGAACTGGCAGATGATCGGTTATATGATGATCATTTATGTAGCCGGACTGCAGAATGTACCTACGGATCTGATCGAAGCAGCAGAGATCGATGGAGCTACTTCGTTACAGACATTATTCAAAGTGAAAATTCCGATGGTTATGCCATCTATTACCATATGTTTGTTCCTCACCGTGTCCAACAGCTTTAAGCTGTTCGACCAGAACCTTGCATTGACGGCTGGAGCACCCAGCAAAAAGACAGCTATGCTGGCTCTGGATATCTACAATACCTTCTATGGCAGAAGCGGATTTGAAGGTGTTGGTCAGGCCAAAGCAGTACTGTTCTTCATTGTAGTGGCAGTCATTGCCCTGGGACAGCTGGTACTTACCAGACGTAAGGAGGTAGAGCAATAATGACTAAGAAAAAAACTTCCAATGTAATCATTTTTTGTATCCTGTGTGTGCTGGTAGTTGCATTTTTGACACCTATTTTCTTCGTACTGATCAACTCCTTTAAGGGAAAACTGTTCATCAGTAACAATCCCTTCGCACTGCCTACCGCAGAGACTTTTGCAGGACTTACCAACTATGTGAACGGTATTGAAAAAACAGGTTTCTTCACAGCCTTCGGATGGTCTGCTTTTATCACGGTATTTTCTGTGGCAGCGATCATTCTGTTTACTTCCATGACCGCGTATTACCTGACCAGAGTAAAAAGCGGTGTGACCAACGTATTGTATTATATGTTTGTATTTTCCATGATCGTGCCCTTCCAGATGGTTATGTTTACTATGTCTAAGCTGGCGAATATGACTCACTTAAATAACCCTCCCGGAATGGTGCTTCTGTATCTGGGCTTCGGAGCTGGTCTGTCCGTATTTATGTTCTGCGGATTTATCAAATCTATTCCGTTAGACATCGAAGAGGCAGCCATGATCGACGGCTGTAACCCGTTGCAGACTTTCTTTGGCGTCGTAATGCCGATCCTGAAGCCGACAGCTATCACAGTAGCGATTCTGAACGCTATGTGGATCTGGAACGACTATTTGCTACCTTATCTGGTAATTGGTCTGAGTACCAACTACAAAACTATCCCGGTTGTGGTACAATACCTGGTAGGCTCTTATGGTGCAAAGGATCTGGGCGCAATGATGGCACTGTTGGTACTGTCGGTTATCCCTATTATCGTCTTCTATCTGACCTGTCAGAAGTACATCATCGAAGGCGTGGTAGCCGGCGCAGTTAAGGGTTAAACGAAAAAGTTACAACGGGAGATTTATGTTATGAGAAAAAGTGGAATCTTGCTGCCGGTGAGCAGTCTGCCTTCCAAATACGGAATCGGCTGCTTTTCCAAAGAAGCATACAAATTTATTGACAGATTAAAAGAAGCCGGTCAGGCATATTGGCAGATCCTGCCGTTAGGTCCGACCAGCTATGGAGATTCTCCGTACCAGTCCTTCTCCACCTTTGCGGGGAACCCTTATTTCATCGATCCGGAGGATCTGGTGGCGAGAGGCTATGTGACCGCAGAGCAGTGCAATGCTTACGATTTCGGTACCGACATTCATTCCGTGGATTACGGCAAAATCTACAAGAGCCGTTTCCGCCTGTTAAAAGAAGCGTTTGACAACAGTCATATCGAAGAGGATCCGGGATTTCAGGAGTTTGTACAGAAGAATGCGTACTGGCTGGAGGATTATGCATTATACATGGCAGTCAAGGACGGCTTCCGCGGTATCTGCTGGGCAGCCTGGGAGGATGATATCAAACTGAGAACTCCTGCGGCTATGGACAAATATCGCAGAAAATATGCGAAAGAGATCACATTTTACCAGTTCCAGCAGTATCTGTTCCAGGTACAGTGGGAGAAACTAAAGACCTATGCCAACGATAACGGCATCAAGATTGTAGGGGATATTCCCATTTATGTGGCATTTGACAGCTCAGATGCCTGGGCAAATCCGGAACTGTTCCAGTTTGACGAAAATTGTGAGCCGGTAGCAGTGGCGGGATGTCCTCCCGATGCATTTTCTGCCACCGGACAGCTGTGGGGCAATCCTCTGTATAATTGGGAACATCACAAAGAGACCGGTTATGCCTGGTGGATGCAGCGGCTGGCAGCTTGCTTTGAGCGCTATGATGTGGTACGTATTGATCATTTTCGTGGATTCGACGCTTATTATGCGATTCCTTACGGGGAACCCACTGCGGAGCACGGTCACTGGGAACAGGGCCCTGGATACGATATTTTCCGTACCATGAAGGAAAAATTGGGAGAAAAAGAAGTTATTGCAGAAGACCTTGGCTTTTTGACACCATCGGTGATAGAATTGGTAAAGAAATCCGGTTATCCAGGTATGAAAATTTTGCAGTTTGCTTTTGATTCTCGTGAGGAAAGTGATTATTTGCCGCATAATTATACACATAATTGCGTGGTATATACGGGAACTCATGATAATGATACTGTGATGGGGTGGTATGACACCTTGAAGGGAGCTGATAAAAAGCTCTGTGACGACTATCTGCGTCTGAAAAATGCGGACGGAGAGCCGATTCCCAGAGAGCAGATTCCCTGGGAATTTGTGCGTGCCGCAATGTCCAGCGTAGCGGATATGGCGATCATTCCCATGCAGGATTACCTCGGACTTGGATCGGAGGCCCGCATCAACATTCCTTCCACGCTTGGCATCAACTGGATGTGGAGAATGGGGAACGGAGATTTTACAAAGGAGCTTGCAGGGCGGATCCGCAGCATGACGAAGCTGTACGGCAGATAAGTCTGTAGGCTTAGAAAGGGTTGCACTCCATGGAGGAAATCACGATCAGAGACATTGCCAGAATCTGCGGTGTCGGCGTCAGCACGGTATCCCGTGCCATAAATAACCACCCGGACATCAATCCTGAGACCAAGGAAACGATTATGCGGGTGATCAAAGAGAATAACTACGTACCCAATAACAGCGCAAGAAACCTGAAACGTCAGGATGCCAAGGCAATTGCAGTACTGGTCAAAGGTATTAACAACTCTTTCTTCAGCCAGATGATCAAGGTATTGGAAGAAGAGATCAAGGAAAAGTCCTACTCCATGGTTTTACAACATGTCGATTACGACGAGGACGAAGTGGAGGTGGCGCTGAAGCTGGTGAAGGAAAAAAGGCTTCGGGGCATTATCTTTCTCGGTGGTTATCTGGTTCACAGCGAGGAAAAACTGGCACAGCTTCATGTACCGTTTATCTTGAGCACTACCGGAATGCTGCCAAAGGGATTCAATCGTAATACCTATTCTTCCGTGACCGTGGATGATACCAAGGAAAGCTACAAGATGGTGGACTATCTGTGCAAGAACGGACATAAGGATATTGCAATCCTCTGTGCCCGCAAAACGGATGCTTCCATCGGTAAGCTTCGTCTGGAGGGCTATAAAAAGGCGTTGAAGGATAACGGAATAGAAGTAAGAGAAGAATTGATTCTGCCTATGAGGAGTGATTTGGAAGATTACTCCCTGGAGAATGGCTATATGGTGACGAAAGAATTCCTGGAGAAGCAGATTCCGTGCACGGCGATCTTCGCGATCTCCGATATGTTGGCAATCGGTGCAGGAAAAGCATTGTCTGATGCCGGATACAAGGTACCGGAAGATATTTCCCTGACAGGCTTTGATGGTGTGGAAATTGGGAAATATGTTATCCCATCCTTGACCACTTTAAAGCAGCCGGTAGACAGTATGGCGAGAGAGACCGCCCGGATTCTGTTTGACATTATCGGGAAAAAAGCGAAGCACCAGCACTGTGTATTCGACGGAGAACTGGTGGTACGGGATTCTGCCATGCCGAGGGCGTAAGAAAGAGTCATACAGTCCCTGTGGGGACGAAGGGAATACTGTATGGAAATACATGGTTTTAACAAGACAACTTTATTAGATTATCCGGAACATATTGCAGCCACTGTTTTTACAGGAGGCTGCAATTTTCGCTGTCCGTTCTGCCACAATGGGGAACTGGTACTGGATCCTGCGGGTCAGCCCTCCGTCTCAGAAGAGGAAGTGCTGTCCTACCTGAAGAAAAGGCAGGGAATCCTCCAGGGCGTCTGCGTCACCGGCGGAGAGCCGACTCTGCAGCGGGACCTTCGCAAGTTCCTGCAAAAGATCAAGGAGCTGGAGTATCCCATTAAGCTGGATACCAACGGGTATATGCCAGGAGTATTGTGGGAATTGTTACAGGAGAACCTGATCGATTATGTGGCGATGGATATTAAGGCTTCCAGAGATAATTATGCCCGGGCGGCGGGACTGCCACATATGGATATCTCTCGCATTGAGGAGAGTATCGGTATCCTGAAAAGCAGCGGAATTCCCTATGAATTCCGAACTACTGTGGTAAAGGGAATCCATACCGTGGGAGAATTTGAGGAGATCGGCAGATGGATCGAAGGGTGTCCTGCATACTACTTGCAGAGTTATCAGGAGAATGATAACTGCCTGTACCGGATGACACAGACAGCAGAAAGCAATGCTGTTAAGCCGGGCGGTGCGGAAGCGTTCGGTGCTTTCTCGCGGGAGGAACTGGAACAGATGGCGGAACTCGTCCGGAAATATGTGGGGAAAGTTATGTTGCGGGGCGTGGAATAATAGAGAGAGGGTTATAGGTTGCCTGAAAAGACAACCTATTTTAATGCTTTCATATATAACTCTATATAACTTTTGCCAAGTCAAAGATACAGAATTTAATCCATTTCACATGAAAGCGTTTACTTTATAAAAATAGAAACAAAATAACGAAACTGTGCATTTTTGTGAAAATCAGAAACCTGCGCAAAAATAGTGACTAAAAATTGCTCAAAAATTCTATGAATAACTTCCAAAAATATCCAACATGTACAAAAAATAGTTTACTAATGTAAAGCGGTAGTGATAATATATAGTGCATAGCGTTGTAAGCGGTTACAAAACAGCAAATGGAGGGGTTACCATTTGTGTATTGCACGCAAAGCAGATGGAGGTATGGAAATGTTGGGTAACAGACAGGGTAAGAAGAGAAAGCGCTGGTTAGCATTACTGCTGGCAGGTGCCATGATATTATCGGGAATGGGTACACCTTCCGTGGTAGTACAGGCAGAGGAGACTGACACGGTTGCTGTGGAAGCGGAAGCAACCACAGTGTCCGGAAATGAGAATGCCGAAACGACAGAAATGCAGGCAGCGGATACACAAGACGATACACAGAGTGTGCCCGAAGAGGCACAGATCGCATTATTGTCGGAAGATGTTGCCGTAAGTGCACAGGATGCTGCCGGCGATGCAGAACAGTATGTACTAGATGCCGCGGATCTGGCACAGTTTACAAACGGAGCCAAGAAGGACGGAGAAGAGCAGAGCGCCGGGACCGATGAGTATTTTACGATTTTATGGAGCTCAAAATCTAAGGTAGATGGCAGTAAGAAGAGCTTTGAAGATGGAACGGCATTCACCCAGAGAATCAATCTGGGAGGAAAACTGGATGTTACCAATAATAAAAACGGAGTAAGCTTCAAGACCATCGGAGCTGCAGAAGTTAAAGTGTACTGGGTGGAAGGCGGAGACGACAACCGCCAGATGGCACTGCTTACCGGAAGCGGAACCGTGGTAGCGAAGACAGAAGAGACACTGGCGAGAAATGCAGCCTGCATTTCTGTATTGAAAGTAACAGATGCTGGAACTTATTACCTGGGAGGTCTGGAGAATAATAACTACATTTTTAAAGTAATCGTAACAGAGACCACAGGCGGCACAGAGAAGCCTGCCCGCGCAGACTGGTCTACTGTAGAGAACCCTGAGATTATCAGCGCGGTACAGAATGCCGGTAAAGTGGATGTGACCGTAAAGACCAACATCGGTTACGACGGCGCGGACAAGATCGAAGTCGCTATGAGCGATGCAGAAGGAAGCGTTATCGGAACTGCGAAGTCTTCCAAGGAAGGCAACAAGGCAGTCGTAAGCTTTACCCCCGCAGCATCCGGAACTTATACTTTTACGGTAAAAGCAATCCGTGACGGAGAAGAGGACAAGGCGGGCAACAGCATGAACGCAGATTTCGTACTTCCACTGACCGCACCGAAGATCTCCAGCGCTACGAATGTAGGAAAAGGTGCCGTGGCACTGGAATGGAGCGAAGTAAAAGAAGCTGAGAAATACGTAGTGACTGTAGAAGGAACGGATAATAAAACAGAGAGTACCACTACTGCAGCAACCATAAGTGGTCTTACAGTGGGCAATATGTATACCATATCCGTAGTAGCAGTCAGAGGAGAGGACGTCTCCGGAAAAGGTACCACAGAGGTGACAGTAGTGGATGAGGCACAGAGAGTCTGGAGAGTATCCACATACGGTTCCAGTACGGATTCTAAGAATAATGGTGTTATCGGAAATGCAAATGACGGTAAGGTAACGGTATACAGTGAAGGTGGCAAAGGTAAGATTGTACCCGGATCTACGGATGGACTGACTTTCTATTATACGGCAATTGATCCTGAGACTGAGAACTTTACTTTGACAGCAGATATTCATGTAGACAGTTGGACGCTTTCCAATGGACAGGAAGGCTTCGGTATGATGGCTGCGGATGCAGTTGGTTCGAATGGTGATGGAACCGCATTCTGGAACAATGCTTATCAGGCGATTGCTACCAAGGTTGAGTATTACTGGGATGGCGAGGACGTAACTGCTGATAGTTCTGCAAACAAGATATCTATGAAACTTGGTCTGGGTGCGATTTCCAGACTTGGTGTAACAGCAGATGATGTTGCTGCAATTAAAAATGGAACCATTACGATGCCTGCAGGTTATGTCAGTGAGACCACAACACTGGAGACCGGTGCGGCAACTAAGGGTCCTGGCACTTATAATCTTGTGGGTAACTGGAATAAAAAAGCAGAGCCTACCGGAAGCCTGGAGAATCCGTTGACTGACTTCCGACTGCAGATTCAGAGAAACAACACAGGTTACTATCTGAGATATTTAGATAAGGATAACAAAGTAATCAAAGAAGTACGTTACTATGATCTGGAGAGAAATTCTTTGACCCAGATTGATAAAGACAATATTTATGTTGGATTCTTTGCTTCCAGAAATGCGAGAATTACTGTAAGCAATATTGATCTGAAGACGATTACCCCTGCGGATGATGAAAAAGCAGAGGAAAGAGAGATTGAATATGTATATCCGATCAATACGATAGAATCTCCTGTGTTCTCCAATTCTGCGGATTATAATCTGGTATACTATGGCAATGCTGACGGTACTCTGGTCGTGAAGGATCAGAACGGAAAAGAAGTCCTGAACAAGGAATTCAAAGCATTGACCAAGGAAACGGTAGCTCTGAAGTTGAACAGTGGCAAAAACACATTTACGATCAACTTTATCCCGGATAAGGAATACAAACCCGGCGAATTTAAGTTAATGACTTCCTATGATCCGGTGACTATTAACCACACTGTAGAATATAAGACAGTAGAGAACAACAATATTTATGTGAGTCCGAATGGTAAATCGAATGCAGCAGGCACCAAGGATGATCCTATGGATATCTACACCGCAGTGAAGATCGCGGCACCCGGACAGAAGATTCTGATCAAGGAAGGAACTTACGATCTGTCCAGTACTGTAAAAGTAGAACGTGGAATCAATGGTACTGCAGATGCTATGATCTATATGATCGCTGATCCTGAGGCGGGCTCAAGACCTGTATTTGACTTTGGCGGAAAATGCGCAGGTATGATACTGGCAGGCGATTACTGGTATTTCCAGGGATTCGATGTGACCAGATCGGCAGATGCCCAGAAGGGTATTCAGGTATCCGGTAACCATAATATACTGGATCGGATCAAAGCATATAAAAATGGTAACACAGGTATACAGATCAGCCGTTATCTTGGCACTGATCAATTTAATCAGTGGCCAGCTCATAACACAATTTTGAACTGTAGTTCCTATCTGAATGCAGATAAGGGTTATGAGGATGCGGATGGATTCGCTGCAAAACTGACTGTAGGTCAGGGCAACGTATTCGACGGATGTATCGCAGCATACAATGCCGATGATGGATGGGATCTGTTCGCTAAAGTGCAGAGTGGTTCCATTGGAGTGGTAACGATTCAGAACTGTGTGGCATTCAAAAATGGCTATATTTTAGATGAGAATGGCAGAGAGATCAATGCCGGCAATGGTAATGGTTTCAAAATGGGTGGCGACAGTATGCCGGGAGCTCATGTACTGAAGAATTCTGTTGCTTTTGCCAATAAGGCAAAGGGTATTGACTCTAACAGCTGTCCTGATATTAAGGTATACAGTAGCACAACATTCGATAATGAAAGTTACAATGTAGCATTTTACACCAACACCGCTGTAAATACAGCATTTGCAGCAGACGGTATTTTATCCTACAAGGTGTCCAACAAGGTGGCTGAACAGTTTAAACTGTTGGGAACACAGAATGCTGCAGATGTCAAAAGTGTTACGAATTACTATTTTGATGGTAGTAAGACTGTCAATAATAATGGTAAGGAGGCAGCTGCTTCCTGGTTCAAGAGTCTGGATACAGCATCTGCGCTGAAGGATGGTGGTATTACCAGAAATGCAGACGGTACCATCAATATGAATGGCTTCCTTGAATTGACCGATGAGGTACCGGAAGGTGTAGGTGCAAGAATGTCCGGAAGAACCTCCGGGGATATTACTGTAACACCCGATGAACCGAAGCAGGATGACAGTAAGCCTGAAAATAATAATAACAATAACAACAATAGCAATGATAATGGCTCTGGCAGTGCAGCCACTTCTTCCGCTCCGGAGACAGTGAACTGGAATGAAGTAAGCAGTTCTGTACAGGATAAGGTTACAGAAATCACACAGAATCCCGCCATTGCAACGGTTAACATGAACATGGTATGCACCGGTGAGGTACAGGTTCCGCAGAAGGTGCTGAATACCATTAAGGGTACCAACGTAACGGTTGCATTCCATAGTGGAAATGGTATAGCGATGAGTATCAGTGGTCAGGATCTGAAAAATAAAGATCTGTCTAAGATTCAGAACATTGACCTGACAGTGGATCAGGCGAGCAATAATATTCCTGCAAATGTTGTAGCTGCTAAGACATCCGCACCTACAAGACAACTGGCGATTAAGGACACCGGCAGCTTTGGCGTGAATGTGAATATTCATGTAAATGTAGGTAAGGAAAATGCAGGCAAGACTGCAAACATGTACCGCTACAATGCAGAAAAGGGTCACCTGGAGTACTGCGGATCCTTTACCGTAACTTCTAATGGACAGTCCATGTTCGCGTTAAAACGCGGTGGTAATTATCTGGTAACAGTAACGGAGCACAGACCGTCCGAAAGCGTATGGTTTGCAGAAGGTGATTACACCATTAAGCCGGGAGATACGCTTTCCAAGATTGCGCAGAGGAATCATATGACCCTGGCAGAGCTGCTTCGCAGAAACGCACAGATCACGAACCGGAATGTGATCAAGGTGGGTCAGAGATTGAATCTGAACTAAGATGCGGGCACAATAAAAAGAGAAAAAGTATAAGACGGGAAATTGAAAACGAAAATAAAAACGAATGGTTTGGGAGGACCATTCGTTTTTATTTTTGCGCTGACTTGAAATTTTAAATTCCAGTGCACAGGTAAATTCCACCGTGTCTTTAAAAGCTGCCTGAAATCGAATGATTTTAGAGAAAAAATAATGGATTTCTGTTATAATCATAGTAATTCATGGCGAAATTCTCTGTTTTTTTGTATAGCAAACAAGCCACTGGAATGTAGTGTGTCAGACTAAATTCCACTGTTCGAATATGATGCAGTTATGATGCAGAGACGATATATATTGATATTGGGAGGTAAATAAAATGAAAAAGAAATTATTAGCAGCATTACTTACAGGACTATTGTTTACATGCACTGCATGCGGAAGTCTGGAATCTCCGGTGATCCCGGAGGTGACCGGCACCCCAATTGAGAACGTGGAGGAAAGCGTGCAGGAAAATGCAGAGGCGGAGACTGCATCGCAACAGGAGACGCAGACCGAGACTGCTGCAACCGGCAAAGTGGAGATTACCACAGAGGATTTTGAAGGCAGCAGTGATCCGGAAAATGCGGAAAGAGAATACACCTATACCTATCAGGTGCCGACGATCACGATAGAAGGTAATGAAGAAGCGCAGGACAAGATCCAAAAGGATTTGAACGCGTATGTGGAAACTTTTTTGGATAGTATCAACAATAGTGATTTCGGTACAGTTTATGAGGGCGAGATGTCGGGAGTGACAAGCTATGAAGAGCTTTCATTTCAGGTGATCCGTGCAGATGACAAGGTGATCAGCGTGGTATGGGGCAACGAGGGATATGATCAGGGAGCACATGGCTGGTACATACAGGATTACAGAAACTATTATACGCAGACGGGAGAAAAAATTACCTTTGACAGTCTCGGAAACAGCTTCCGTGACAAAGCACTGGAACTGGTGACGAAAAAAGCTGCCGAGATGCAGGCGACGGATGACTGCTTCTTCCCTGATTATGAGAAGAGTATTAAACTGGTAGTGTTAGATGGTACGGAAAATATGGATACTATCTATCAGGAAATCTATGGAGCGGACATTGCAGGTACCGGCAATGGTCCGGCAAGCCCGACCTTCGGCATTACGGGAGATGGATTCGTCTTTGAATCCGGGCAGTATGTACTGCAGCCGTATGCAGTGGGAATTGTTGATTTCGAGATTCCAGCAGAGGATTTCGGGGATGCGTTGACGGCGGATATTTTCTAGTATATAATAAAAACATCGGGAATGAGGTTCTCCCGGAAACTTAGGTTTCGAACCGCCGAAATAGGATTTTATTTGGCTGATGACTTCTGCAGAATATGCAGGGGACACCAGCCTTTTTGTTGGAATCCAAAACGTCCTGCTGCGAGAAAATGGAGGAAATTTTTATGCTTACATCACTGGGACTGATTTTTTTGCTGGGACTTCTTATGGCAGCAATCTGCCAGAAGATTCACCTGCCACGTATTATTGGAATGTTGTTTACCGGAATTATTCTGGGACCATATGTGCTGAACCTGTTGGATGCATCGATTCTGAATATTTCATCACAGCTGCGACAGATCGCGCTGATCATTATACTTCTCAAGGCCGGATTATCTCTGGATCTGAAGGATTTGAAAAAAGTAGGACGTTCCGCAGTCATGCTGTCCTGCGTTCCCGCTACTTGTGAATTGCTTGCTTTTGTAATATTTGCCCCCATGATCCTGGATATCAACAGAGTGGATGCGGCGGTCATGGGTGCGGTACTGGCAGCAGTGTCACCTGCTGTGGTGGTGCCAAGGATGGTGCACCTCATGGAGAACGGCTATGGCACGGAGAAAAGTATTCCGCAGATGATCCTGGCAGGAGCTTCCTGCGATGACATTTATGTCATAGTGCTGTTTTCCACTTTTGTTGGAATGGCGCAGGGCGGACATGTAAATGCACTGGATTTTGCAAATATTCCGGTGTCAATTCTGACCGGTGTGCTGTTTGGTGCGTTGGTGGGATGTCTGCTGGGACAGCTTTTTGAACTGTTATATCGGAAGGGCAGTTATGTGCGCAACAGCATGAAAGCCATTATTATTATGGGAATATCCTTCCTGTTAATGGCACTGGAGACGATGTTAAAGGGAATGGTTGCATTTTCCGGATTGTTAGCCGTGGTGAGCATGGCCTGTGCACTGAAGATGCGGACACCTAAGGAAGTCACGGGTAGGTTGTCTGCCAAGTTTGGCAAGCTGTGGCTGGCAGCGGAGGTGGTACTGTTTGTACTGGTAGGCGCTGCGGTGGACATCCGCTATACCATGGAAGCCGGTCTTGCAGCGGTAGGCATGATACTGCTGGCACTGGTGTTCCGCTCCGTTGGTGTGGCGTTGTGCCTGCTGGGAACGGAACTGGGTAAAAAGGAGCGTCTGTTTTGTATGATCGCTTATCTGCCGAAGGCCACCGTACAGGCAGCCATCGGCTCCGTACCATTATCGATGGGATTATCCTGTGGCAAGATTGTCCTGTCAGTGGCAGTGCTGGCGATCCTCATTACAGCACCACTTGGGGCACTGGGAATGGATGCCACGTACCGGAAGCTGCTTCAGAAAAATGGAGAAAATACTATTATTTGACAGTCATCCGGCATGTGATCAAGTCCTGGATGGAAACAATAAAAATATCTACAACATCTATACCATAAGAACCGCAGGCACGCTCTCGCTCTGGCGCAGAACGTAGCGGTACATAATTGACCCCGATACGGTCAATAAGTACCGACGTCTGCTTACGGCCTGCTTGTCCATATGGTGTAGATGTTGCAGCGAAAACTACGAATATCCAATGCAAAACCCCGACAGTTATCATAACTGCCGGGGTTTTAAGGAGGATAGAAATCGTTTTAAAATGAATTAGCCCATCGTAATAACTACGTTGTACGCTTCCTTACCCTTTTCGTAAGGGATGATGTGTCCGTCAACAGCCTTGCCGTCAACGGTCATGGATACCACACCCTTCTCCACGTTTTGAGGGTTCTTCACCTGAATATGATAGGTGCCCTCACGGAACTTACGGGTGATGGAGAAATCGCCGAAGCCCTTAGGAATACAAGGATCTACGGATAATCCCAGATGGGTAGGATATACACCCAGGATGTACTGGGAGATATTTACGAAAGTCCATGCCGCGGTACCGGTCAGCCAGCTGTTTTTCGCTTCGCCGTAGAATTTTGCATCCTTACCGGCTACCATCTGGGAGTATACATAAGGCTCGGTACGATGGATCTCACTGATATCCTCGATGTATGCGGGACAGGTCTTGCGGTAGATCTCGAAAGCTCTGTCACCTCTGCCCAGAACTGTCTCTGCGATGGACACCCAGGGATTGTTGTGACAGAAGATACCAGCATTCTCCTTGTATCCGGGGGGATAAGAGGATACTTCACCAAGTTCGAGGTGATACTCTGTGTATGCAGGTTGTAAGATCATGACACCATACTTGGTATCCAGTCTTTCTTTTACGGAATTCAGTGCCTTCTCTGCAAGCCCTTCCTTTACACCGACACCGGCGAGTACACAGAAGCCCTGAGGCTCGATGTAGATCTGACCTTCGCGGCATTCCTTGGAACCTACCTTGTGGCTGTAAGCATCGTAAGCACGAACGAACCAGTCGCCGTCCCAACCATCCTTCAGGATCGCATCGTACATTGCCTGTACTTCCTTACGTGCGCGGGCAGCTTCATTGGCATCACCCATCAGCTCACACAGCTGAGCATATTCTTCACCGTATTTTACAAACATACCGGCAATGAATACGGATTCTGCCACAGGTCCTTCGCTGGGACCGAAGGTCTGGAAGGATTCTCCGGGATGAGCGGAGAAACAGTTCAGGTTCAGACAGTCATTCCAGTCGGCACGGCCGATCAGAGGCAGATTGTGAGGACCTTTGTGGTTGATGATATAGTCTAAGGAGCGCTTTAAGTGATCCATCAGAGGAGCAGCTACGCTCATATCGTTGTCAAAAGGAACCATCTGGGTCAGGATGGAGGTATCACCGGTCTCTCTTACGTAAGCACTGGTACCTGCAATGAGCCACAGAGGATCATCGTTGAAGCCGCTGCCGATATCAGAGTTGCCCTTCTTGGTCAGAGGCTGGTACTGATGGTAAGCACTGCCGTCCTGGAACTGGGTGGAAGCGATATCGATGATACGCTCTCTTGCACGATCCGGGATCAGATGTACGAAGCCGAGCAGATCCTGGCAGGAATCACGGAAGCCCATACCACGACCGATTCCGGACTCATAATAAGAAGCGGAACGGGACATGTTGAAGGTTACCATGCACTGATACTGGTTCCAGGTGTTGACCATACGGTTTACTTTTTCGTCAGCAGAATCTACCGTGTAACGGGCAAGTAACTGTTTCCAGTAAGCCTGCAGCGCTGCGAAAGCTTCTTCTACCTGGGCGTCGGTCTGGTATTTTGCCAGCATTTCCTTCGCGCGGGTCTTGTTGATCACACCATAGGACTCCCACTTCTCGTCTTCGGGATTCTCGATATAACCCAGTACGAAAATGAAAGTCTTGCTCTCACCGGCTGCCAGATCTACATTGATCTGATGAGAAGCAATGGGAGACCAGCCACTTGCTATGGAATTCGTACACTTGCCGTTCTCAACCACTTCGGGAGAATCTGCACCTCTGTATGCACCCAGAAAAGCATCTCTGCT
>UMJM01004537.1_pt1 | contig 16491 bp, 16 predicted proteins | sample 1966031 | NCBI WGS metagenome assembly UMJM01 (sample SAMEA4836150, study PRJEB28245) | human gut metagenome | biome: gut microbiome; material: fecal sample | place: Denmark | collected 2008
GATGCCTAAAAATATGCTAGAACGTACAAAATAAGATAAGTTTTATGCAAAACTACCAAAAATCACCCAAATATTTTGTGCAAAAATTAATATGGTAACGATTGACATATGAAAACGTTTGACATATAATAAAGCCATAGAAAGCAACAAGGTAAATCAAAGAAAGGATTAAATTATGTATCAGTTATATTATCAGCCAGAAGGTATTTGGGTAGGAGATATTATGCCTTATGGAAAAGAAGGTCAGTTTTATGTATATCATCAGAGAGATACAAGAAATCCAGGACCTTTTGGAGAACCATTCGGTTGGGCATTAGCAACAACAAAAGATTTTGTAGATTACAAAGACTATGGAGAAAGCTTAAAGCGTGGAACGGATGAAGAAGCAGATCAGTTCATCTATGCAGGAAGTGTTTTTGAAACAGAGGCAGGATTTCATGCATTTTATACAGGATATAATAGAGAATTCTTAAAGGCAGGAAAGACATCACAGACATTGCTTCACGCTACAAGCAAAGATGGGATCACATGGGAGAAATCGAAAGAAGCATTAGAGATTCCTCCACAGGAAGGATATGATAAGAGAAACTGGAGAGATCCATTTGTCCTATGGGATGAGGAAAGAGAAGAATATCTGTTGATCCTTGGAGCAAGAAAGGGAGAAGATAAGAGAAAACAGACAGGACGTCTCGTACATTTCACATCAAAAGATTTAAAGAAATGGGAATTTAAAGGAGATTTCTGGGCACCAGGAATCTACACAATGTTTGAGATGCCAGAGATCTTTAAGATGGGAGACTGGTGGTATCTTGTATTCTCAGAATACAGTGAGGGTAATAAAATCCATTACAGAAGAAGCAAGAACCTATACGGGCCTTGGGAAGCACCATTTGATGATGCATTTGACGGTAGAGCATACTATGCAGGACGTACAGCATTTGATGGAGAACGAAGAGTACTTTTTGGATGGGTGCCAACAAGAATCGATAACGATGACAAGAACGCATACTTGTGGGGAGGAACTTTCGTGCCACACGAAGTATTCCAGAAAGAAGATGGAACACTTGGGGTAAAACCGGTAGACCAGATGATGGAAGCATTCGATGGTTGGAAAGATTTATTTAACCCTTGTATGAAAACGATTGACACAAAAGAAGAAACACTTCTTTGTGAAGATACAGGAAGCATCGCAGCATTCAAAACAACTGTAAAATTTGAAGAAGGAACGAAAGAATTTTCTATCAGATTTTACAAAGATGAAGAAACAGAAGTTTCATATGAATACAGATTCTTTGTGGAAGAAAATAAAGTTGTCTTTAACAAATGTCCAAATTATCCATGGTATCAGTGCTTTAACATTGGACTTGAGCGTCCGATCAAATTGGAAGCAGACAAAGAATATGAAATCTGTCTGATCATAGACCAGGATATTTCAACATTATATATTAATGGAACGGCATTAAATGCAAGATTATGTGATCATCCAGGAAATGGATTGGCACTGACAGTGACAGATGGTACACTAGAAGCGAAAAACACAAAAATAGCAACAAAAATAAACAAATAAAAAGAGAGAAATAAAGGAGACAAGTATAGATGGATTACAAAAAAATATCACAAGATGTGGTAGATCACGTTGGTGGGATCAGTAACATCAAAGGTGCGACACATTGTGTGACAAGACTTCGACTGATTTTAAATGATGAAACAAAATATGACCGTAAAGCATTAGAGAATATCGAAGGTGTTAAAGGTGTCTTATTTAATAGTGGGCAGCTGATGATCATTTTCGGAACAGGAACAGTTAACAATGTCTATGATGCATTTATTGAATTAACAGGTGTCAAAGAAATGTCTCAGTCTGATGCCAAGGCAGAAGGAATGAGCAAGATGGGAAAATTACAGCAGGGATTCAAAGTATTCTCTGATATATTTATTCCGATCATTCCAGCATTTGTTGCAGCAGCGATCCTGACTGGTGTCAAAGCATTATTGACAGCCAATGGATTATTTGGATTAGAGGGATCCTTAGCAGATCAGAGCAAACTTGTTGCAGATATTGCAGAATTCTTAGCGATCATGGCAACAACATTTAATTATCTGCCAATCCTTGTAATGTATAGTGCTGTCAAACGATTCGGTGGGAATCCGATCCTTGGTATCTTAGTCGGAATCGTTATGGTACATCCAGATCTTGTAAACCGTAATACATTCGTATTAGACCCATCTGCCGCAAGTTACTGGCATTTTGGACCATTAGCAATTGCAAAAGTTGCATTCCAGGGTGGAGTATTCCCAGCAATCTTAACCGCATGGTTTATGTCTAAAGTAGAAAAGATCGCACAGAAATATGTACCAGCTGTGGTATCATTTGTATTCGTACCAACAATTACTATTTTCTTTGCAAACGTAGCATTATTTACAGTATTCGGACCAGTTGGAAATATGATCGGTAACGGATTAGCAGCAGTGATCGATGTTTTATACAACAGTTTCGGAGCATTTGGAGCATTTGTCTTTGCAGCGTTATTACAGCCATTAGTAGTTACAGGAACACATCAGGCGATTCAGGGAATTGAAGCAAATCTGATCGCTACGACAGGATTTAACTACATTCAGGGAATCTGGTCTGTATCGATCATTGCACAGGGTGGTGGAGCCATCGGAATGTACTTGTTAGCGAAGAAACATTCTAAAGACAGAGATATCGCAATGTCAAGTTTCATTCCAACATTAGTAGGAATTTCAGAACCAGCCATCTTTGCTGCAAACTTAAAATATTCCGTGATCCCATTTGTATGTTCTTGCTTAGGAGCTGGATGTGGAGGAGCATTCATGAAACTTGCAGGCGTAAGAGCCATTGGACAGGGATTAACAGGAATATTAGGACTTCTGATCGTAGTACCAAATAAATTAGTATTTTATGTCATTGGAAACCTGATCGCATTTATCGTACCAATCGTACTGATCGTTATTTATAATAAAACAAAAGGTGTTCCACATGGTGAAGAAGAGGAAGAAGCTGAATCTGCATTAACAATTGATGAGACAGCGAAAGTACCAGTCAAAGCAGTTGTTGACGGAAAAGTTATTGCGATTGAAGATGTAAAAGATGGAATCTTCTCTGAAAAAGTATTAGGAGACGGAGTGGGGATCATCCCAACAAATGAAACAGTCTTAGCGCCGGCAGAAGGTGAAATCTGTACAGTGATGGAAGCTTCAAAACATGCCATCGGTGTCCGAACAACAAACAATAGTGTATTTCTGATCCATGTAGGAATCGAAACAGTATCCATGAAGGGAGAAGGATTTGAATATCTTGTAAAGAAAGGACAACACGTGAAGGAAGGTCAGCCAATTCTCAAATTTGACAAAGCGAAGATTGAAGCAAAAGGATTAAATCCAGTCGTCGTATTTGTCAAAACGGATGAAGGTAACCAGACACCTGTGGCATTTAAGACAGGAATCAATGTCAAAGCAGGAAAAGACGTGATCGGGGAATAATATGAAATTTTTAGATGTAGAAAAATATACACCGATCCAAAAAAGCCATGAAGCATATTTAAAGGAGCTTATGGAGTATTGTAAAGATACTCCACGGCATCCATCCTATCATATTCATCCCCCATGTGGACTAGTGAACGATCCAAATGGACTGGCGTATTTTGGAGGAAAATACCATGTGTTTTATCAGTGGTTTCCATTTGGACCAGAACACGGAATGAAACACTGGGCACATGTGATCTCGGAAGATCTCGTAAAATGGGAATGGTCTGATCAGATGCTCATTCCAGATCAGGAATATGAGAAAAATGGATGTTATTCAGGAAATTCCATAGAAGCAGATGGTAAGCTTTATCTTTATTACACAGCAAACTATAAGACAGAACAGGGAAAGATCCCAAAACAGGCAATGGCAGTTATGAACAGTGATGGTACAATTCTTAAATCTCCAAACAATCCGATCATCGATGAACAGCCAGAAGGACTGATCGGGGAGATCAGAGACCCATTTGTCTTTGAAAAAGAAGGAGCATACTGGATGCTTTTAGGTGGTGGAAGCACCGATGGGCAGGCAAGATTGATTTTGTATAAGAGTACAGATCTTGAAAACTGGGTATATCAGGGAAATATTGAACTGACAGGAATTGACCTGGAGCTTGGTTATATGTATGAATGTCCATCTTACATTGAAATAGATGGAAAAGATGTTTTATTCTTATCATTAATGGGACGTACACCAATGGGAGAACGTTTTCACAATGAGTTTTCCAGTGTATATTTTATCGGAGAGTTAAATCTTGAAGATAAAACATTTCATGTGGAATCATTTGATGAGATCGACAAAGGATTTGATTTTTATGCACCACAGGCATTCTATGGAAAAGACAGACAACCAATGATGTTTGCGTGGCTTGGGTGTGGGGCACAGGAACTCCCATATGCAAAAGAAGATATGTGGATCCATAGTCTGACAATGCCAAGGTTCTTAACGATCAAAGAAGGAAAGTTATGCCAGGAAGTGCCAGAAAATATTAAGAATGAATATGCACATCTTGATATAGACAGTAAAAGAATTAAACCAGAAGAAGATACATGGTATATCAATCTGACAGATAAACAGATCTCAGAAATTCAGATCGGAGATCAAGAAGATCATCTAAGTATTAAGATTGACTGGGCAGCAGGACATATAGTTGCAGACCGAAGTACACTTAAGCATCAGTTTAGTACAGAATACGGAATTCAAAGAGAAGTTTCAATGTCAGAAGAACTCAAAAACATTGAGATATATTATGATAATACATTTATTGAAATTTATCTAAATGATGGAAAAGATACAATGACCCTTCGTGCATTTCCAGAAAATGTGGAAATTAATTTAATTTAGAAAAGATATGGTGGAGAAATCTGCCATATTTTTTTGTTGATATATAACAGATAAAGTCGAGCAATTCTTGAAAACACTAAGATTATATGATACCATTTCCATAAGATAAAAACGAATCAGTAAGAAAGCAGGGCCTATGAAATACGAGAAATGTCCAATCTGTGAAGAAAAGTTAAGAAATGGTGTCTGTCCAATGTGTGGTTATGATTTTAATCGCTTAGGCCGGTCAAGAATATTAAAAGATGGCCATTGGGATATATTAACGACTGACAAAAAGACTTCTCAGCCAAAATATATTCATGATGAAAAACGACATCCAGATTTTAAAAATATCAAGAATACAAAGACGCAGTCAATGAAGACACAGAGGAAAACATCAACCTATAAAAATAAAAAAGAAAAGAAGAGATCAAAAAAAGGAAAGTGGGCGGTGATTGTCTTTATTCTTTATCTGTTGTCATTTTTAGCAGATCTTGTACCAGAGGCATTCACTCACATAGAAGATTTTATAAATCAGATCCTGAATGGATTAAATTTTTAAAAAAAGTAAGCAAAAGTCTGTCATTTTTAAGAAAAAACGGCAGACTTTTGTTCATTTTTATATTTTAAAAAGATAAAAATTATGGTAACATTAACTCTATAGGCAATTTAACAGGAGGAAGACTTATGGCAAATCATATTGATGATGCAACGATTGAATATGTCGGAATTTTAGCAAAGCTTGAATTATCTGGCGAAGAAAAAGAACAGGCCAAGAAAGATATGGAAAGCATGCTCGACTATGTAGATAAATTAAACGAACTAGATACAAGCAGTGTAGAACCAATGTCTCACGTATTTCCAGTGAAGAATGTATTCAGAGAAGACGTGGTAACGAATGGAGACGGAAGCGAAGACACATTAAAGAACGCACCAGAAGCGCAGGACAACGCCTTTGTCGTGCCAAAGACGATCATATAGGAGGCAGAAGATGAGCATTTTAGAATTAACTGCCGTAGAATTAGGCAAGAAGATCAAAGACAAAGAGATCACAGTTGTAGAAGCAACAAAGGCAGCACTTGAACAGATTAAGGCAGTCGAAAGTGATGTACATGGATATGTCTCTTACGATGAAGAAAGTGCATTAAAGAGAGCCGAAGAAGTACAGAAAGGAATCGATGACGGGACTTACACAGGACCATTAGCTGGAGTTCCAATGGCAATTAAGGATAATATCTGTACAAAGGGATATACAACAACATGCAGTTCTAAGATCTTAGAGAACTTTGTACCAACATACTCCGCACAGGCAGTTGAGAACCTGATCAAAGAAGGAGTTGTATTTTTAGGAAAGACAAACATGGATGAGTTCGCCATGGGAAGTACAACAGAGACTTCTGCATATGGTGTGACAAAGAACCCATGGGATTTAGAGAAAGTACCAGGTGGATCATCAGGTGGTTCAGCAGCAGCTGTTGCAGCTAACGAATGTTTCATGGCGTTAGGATCTGATACCGGTGGATCTATCAGACAGCCAGCATCTTACTGTGGTGTTACAGGGATCAAACCAACCTATGGAACAGTATCTCGTTACGGACTGATCGCTTACGGATCATCCTTGGATCAGATCGGACCATTAGCAAAAGATGTGACAGACTGTGCAACATTATTAGAAGCGATCGCATCTCACGACGAGAAAGATTCTACATCTGTCAGATTAGAATCTTATGATTTTACATCAGCATTAAAAGACGATGTCAAAGGAATGAAGATCGGTATTCCAAAGGATTACTTTGGAGAAGGTCTTGATGAAGAAGTCAAAGAAGCCGTTTTAGCAGCAGCAAAAACATTAGAAGAAAAGGGAGCAATCGTAGAAGAATTCGACCTTGGATTAGTTGAATATGCAATTCCAGCATATTATGTTATCGCAGCAGCAGAAGCAAGTTCTAACTTATCCCGTTTTGATGGAGTCAAATACGGATACAGAGCCAAAGACTACGAAGGACTTCACAACATGTACAAGAAGACTCGTTCCGAAGGATTTGGAGCCGAAGTGAAACGTCGTATTATGTTAGGATCATTCGTATTAAGTTCAGGATATTACGATGCGTACTACTTAAAAGCATTAAGAACAAAAGCACTGATTAAGAAAGAATTTGACAAAGCATTTGAGAAATACGATGTGATCTTAGGACCAGTCGCACCAACAACAGCTCCAAAATTAGGAGACAGCTTAAGTGATCCGATCAAGATGTATTTAGGAGATATCTATACGATCTCTGTCAACCTTGCAGGACTTCCAGGAATCTCTCTTCCATGTGGTAAGGATAAGAATGGAATGCCGATCGGACTTCAGCTGATCGGAGACTGCTTCAATGAGAAGAAGATCATTCAGACAGCATATACATTTGAGCAGACAAGAGCATATGAAGCTCCAGCAATTGCTAAAGGAGGGGCTAAATAGATGAGCAAGAATTACGAAACAGACATCGGACTTGAAGTCCATGTAGAATTAGCAACAAAGACAAAGATCTTCTGTGGATGCAGCACAGCATTCGGAGGAGCACCAAATACACACACATGTCCTGTATGTACAGGTATGCCAGGATCATTACCAGTGTTGAATAAACAGGTGGTAGAATATGCGATGGCAGTTGGACTTGCAACAAACTGTGATATCACACAGAACTGTAAATTCGACCGTAAGAACTATTTCTATCCAGATAATCCACAGAATTATCAGATCTCTCAGTTATATTTACCAATCTGTCGAAATGGTAAAGTAGAGATCAATGTAGATGGGGTGAAGAAAGATATCAGAATCCATGAGATCCATATGGAAGAAGATGCAGGTAAATTAGTGCATGATCCATGGACAGGAGATTCTTTAGTAGACTTTAATCGTTCTGGAGTGCCATTGATTGAAATCGTATCAGAACCAGATATGCGTTCTGCAGATGAAGTTATCGCATATCTTGAAAAGTTACGCCTGATCATTCAGTACTTAGGTGCATCAGATTGTAAATTACAGGAAGGTTCCATGAGAGCTGATGTGAACTTATCTGTCCGTGAAGTTGGAGCAGAAGAATTTGGAACACGTACAGAGATGAAGAACTTAAACTCTTTCAAAGCTATCAAGAGAGCCATTGAAGGAGAGATGGAACGTCAGATCGACCTGATCGAAGCAGGTGAGAAAGTCGTACAGGAAACAAGACGTTGGGATGACACGAAGGGAGCATCTTATGCAATGCGTTCCAAAGAAGACGCACAGGATTATCGTTATTTCCCAGATCCAGACTTAGTACCGATTGAGATCAGCGATGAATGGATGGACAAAGTAAGAGATGCCCAGCCAGAGTTCAGAGATGAGAAGAAAGTCCGTTATAAAGAAGAATACGACCTTCCAGATTATGATATCGACATCATCACAGGATCAAAACACCTTGCAGATATCTTCGAAGCAACGATCGCACTTGGATCAGAGCCAAAAGAAGTCTCTAACTGGTTAATGGGAGAGACGATCCGTCTGGTCAATGAATCAGAGATGGATATCGATGATGTATCATTTAAGCCAGAACATCTTGCGAAACTGATCGAGATGATCAAGAACAATGAGATCAACCGAAGCGTAGGAAAAGAAGTCTTCGAGAAAGTATTCAAAGAAGATATTGATCCTGCAGCATACGTAGAAGAACATGGATTAAAATCCATGAATGATGAAGGGGCATTAAAAGCAACGATCGAAGAGATCGTAGCAAACAATCCAAAATCTGTCGAAGACTACAAAGCTGGTAAGAAGAAAGCTATCGGATTCTTAGTAGGACAGACAATGAAAGCGACACAGGGAAAAGCAAACCCTGGAATCGTTAATAAGATCTTAACCGAGATTTTAGATAATATGTAACCATAGCATTCCAAGAGGTCTTAAAGTCCTTGAGAATTGCATAGTAGTGAAAAAGATACTTTTATCAAGAGAAGATAGAAGTGTCTTTTTCTGATTTATGCATCTTTTAAAAAAAAAATAAAAAAAAGGGAACCAAACGGCAAGTAAATCCATCGAATATGTGAATCAATAAAAGAGGGAAAAAAGAAAAGAGAGGAGGTAAGAATGAAGAAAGAGACATTTTGTCGGTATATCAGACAGTATGAAACAGATATGTTTCGGTTTGCAAAAAGTATCGTGGGAACCCAGGCAGATGGAGAAGATGCGATGCAGGAAAGCATCTTAAAAGCTTATGAAAATATTGATACATTACGTTCAAGAAGAAAATTCAAAGCATGGATCTTTCAGATCCTGGCAAATGAATGTTATCAGATCTTAAGAAACAGGAAGAGACAGGAACCAACAGATCCGTTTGAATTTCCAGAACAGGAACATTCCAGTGATCACTGGACAGAAGATATGGTATCAAAGGATGGAGAAATTTTAAGTTATATTTTAAGAATGCCAAAACAGCATCAGGAAGTATTGATCTTATATTATTATGATGAATTTTCCACAAAAGAAATCGCCAAAATCTTAGATATACCGCAAGGAACCGTAAAATCAAGACTTGCCAGAGGAAGAAAACAATTAAAGGATTTATTAGAGATGGAAGGAGAAGGTGCATATGAAGGAGCATGAGTTAAGAAAAAGGATCAAGAGAGAAAAAATACAGGAACAGATGCCAGAATCAACCAGAAAAAGGATGGATGATCTGTTAGATGGATTGCCGGAAGAAACAAAAAGAAGTAAAATTTATAGAATCTGGAAAAATGCCGTGGTATTTGTGGCTGTATTATCTTTATCAACAGTGACAGTGTTTGCAGGTGCGAAATTGATCACATTAGGAACAGGAAAATTGGACACAAAACATGGAAGCAGGCAATATCAAAGGTCTGTGAAACTAAACGAGATTCAAAAAAATAATGCAAAGGCAGGAATAAGCAGAACAGATCAGGGAATTACATTAAGAATTGACAATGTCGGTCTGGATGAAGGTAATTTATTATTGTATTATACAGTGTCATTAAATAAAACAACGACAGCCGAAAAGCTTGAAAAAGTTAAAAAAGATAGTTTACAAGAGCGCTGGAACCTTAACAGTATATGGCTTGGACTACAGATTTCCATTGATGGAAAAGCAAATGATGAAGTAAATGAAACGGGAGTAACGGAAGCTTACAGGATCAACAACCATAAGATTAAAGGAGTTTATCGTTTTAATCTTACTGGAAAATTAAAAAAGAAAGTAAAACTGGATATTAAAACCAACTATTTATGGGATACCAAAGGTGACTGGTCTATGCAGCTTGCGGTTGATCGAAGCAAGGTCGCAAAGAAGACAAAAGTGATCACACGATCTAAGAAATCAATCGTAGACAGAGTTATTATATCTCCATTAGGAAATACCTTGCGAAGCAATGACAAAAAACATGATCTTGTGATCAGAGATAATAAAGGAAGATATCTCTACTATGAAGAAAAAACTAATTCAGAAAAAAGCAAAGATATCTATCAGTTTTTCAAACATACACACACAAGATCACTGGAAATCATTCCAGTTAAAAAACAATCTGTGGTAACAAAGAATGGAAAAGTACAGAAAGCAGTATTAAATCTGAAGAAAAATGAGATTGTCAAAGTCAGTGATCATACCAAATTAAAAGTAGCAGATGTGAAAAAACAAAAACATAATCTGAGAATTTATTTTAAAGTTCTAGACTATGACGGAGCAATATTAACAGACGGAATAGAGGACAGATTTATCGTAGATAAGAAGGGAAGATCCCTGATCAAAGACGGTGGAAGCATTGATACATGGACAGATTATGAAAAAGAACAGCTGATACTTGAATTTTACAATGCATCCAAAGCCATTGATTATGCGAAAGCAGCGAAGATTAATTTCTTAAAACAAAAGACAGTTCTCAATGAGAGTCAGAAACAAAAAATAAAGATAAAATAGTATACGATACAATTGTATAAACAAAAATACCGGATTTCAATAAAAAGAGATCTGGTATTTTTATTGGTAAAATCTTGAAATTAAAAGCTGTAGAAAGTAAAATAAAGTGTGTATTATATATAGAGAAAATAAGAAATGAATAAAATGGGAGAAAGCAAAATTATGAAAAAGTACAAAGGTGTCGTATTTTTTGACTATGATGGAACAACAGTTGATGAAGTAGATGAGATTAAAACAGCAACACCAACAACTGTAGAATCATTGAATAAATTAAAAGAAAATGGATATCTGACAATGTTATGCTCAGGAAGAACACAGCGATTTTTAGAGATGGATATTGATAAATTTATGGGAGCGATCACATGTAATGGTTCACATACAGAAGTTGAGGGAGAAGTGATCAGAGACATCTGTATTCCAGATGAATTGGTATTTCAGGTAGTTAACGAATATTTCCCAAGAGATACGATCATTCATTTTGAGACAAGAGATATCAGTTATTATCTACATATGGATGAAGAGTTTTTCAAAAATCACTGCAAACTTTTTAATCTGCCACAACGATGGTATGCGCCATGGAAATTCCGCACAAAAAACACTCACATCAGCAAACTTGTTATGAATTACAAGGATATTCAGGTGAAGAAGGATTTTGAAGAAGAATTTAAAGATGTATTTACTTGCGCTAAACATGTTCGCGAAAATTTCATTGATATCACATTGAAAGGTGTAACAAAAGGAGATGCGATCACAGAACTGATTGAGAAACTTGGAATTGACAAGAAAGACACATATGCATTTGGAGATGCAGATAACGATGTAGAAATGATGCAGGCAGTTGGAACAGGAATCGCGATGGGACGTCATAGTGAGAAAGTAGGAGAAGTCGCATCTATGGTAACAGGAACTGTCAAAGAAGAAGGAATTACAATGGCACTTAAGAAGTTAGGATTGATCTAAGATGAAGAATATTATTTTTGATGTAGATGATACATTATATAATTTAATGGAACCATTTGAAAAAGCCCACAAAGAACTGATGGCAGCCCACACAGATGCAGACTGTGAGGAATTATTTGAAGCATCAAGAACCTACAGTGATGAAGCATTCTGTATGTCAAGAGAAGGAAAAATCTCTGAAGACGAAGAATTTGCATATCGTGTCCAGAAAACATATGCAGATGTTGGAGTAGAAGTCAGCAAAGAAGAGGCAAAACAATTCGAAGAACGATACCGTTATTACCAAAAGCATATTCAGGTACCAGAAATTACAAAACAGATCCTTGATCATTGCAAAGAAAATTACAGAATCGGAATTTTAACGAATGGAACAACAAAGAATCAGGGAAAGAAATTAGAGACATTAGGATCAGACCACTGGTTCAACCCTAAAACAATGTTCATCTCAGACAGCATCGGAGCTGCAAAACCAGATGTCAAAGCATTCCATACTGTTCAAAAAGAAATGAAGCTTGATCCAGAGGAAACATGGTTTATCGGAGACACCTTTGAAATAGATGTCGTAGGAGCCAAGAATTCTGGCTGGCATGTCATCTGGTTCAACCATAGAAACCGCCCAATGCCAGAAGGAGATATCGTTCCGGACGTAGAAGTAACAAGTGGACAGGAATTATTTGAATATATAAAAAAATTATAATTCAACACCGTCTAACATACACACATGTGGTGGTTTGAATAGCTGTCCATGTATATGAGAAAAACGAAATAATAGGATAAAAGATTTAGAACTTTTATCCTATTATTTCGTTTTTTTATATGCATTGAACAACGCATTCAAATTACAACTTGGTTACATTAGATGCCTGTTTTCCGCGAGGTCCTTCTTCAATCTCAAAACTTACACTCTGTCCTTCTTCCAAAGTCTTAAATCCTTTTCCTTGAATTGCAGAAAAATGAACAAATACATCATCTCCGGATTCCTGTGAAATAAATCCATAACCTTTTTCTGCGTTAAACCATTTTACTGTACCATTACTCATCTGGGTACCTCTACTTTCTTAAATAAAAAATACATGTAACTGTTAATGACAGGTGTTTCAATAAAAATCTTTATAAAAAAGAAAAAGTCCACGAACCGTTACTTGCTTTATGCATTCATAGAAATAAATGAATGCATCCGTATCGGTCGTGAACATTAAAATCTATCAATAACAAGATTAATCATAGCACAACAACTTAACGATTACAAATACTTTTTTAAATCCTGAATACTTTTTTCGTGAAGAGAAATAAGTTTGTCACCGAAATGTTTTGCTTCTTTGGAGGCATCACAGTAAAGATGATTTTTCTGGATTGCTTTGATCATTCCCATCGTATATCCCTGAATACACATTTCAGAAAGATGACTGACATTTTTATCAGACATAGCCTTTAATTTGGTCATCCATTCAGAATATGTTTTCAAAAGATCATTTAATTCTTCTGTAGAATCACCATTGGAAGTGATCGTATCTTTTATAGAATCTGATAAATTTTGATATTCTTCTTCCTGGCTGATGATCAAAGCCTTAAAATCACAGTCTGTCGTGATCTTTCGAATCTCAGGAATGGTTTCTAAAACCATTGCAATGTTCTGATAAATACTGTTTAATAAATTTTCATTATCCATAATTGTAAAACTCCTTTTATTCATAGGATGTTCCATATAACAGTTTCTATACATAAAAGTGGAAATATGATAAAATGGCAGACATAAAATGAAATCTACATACATCGATTTAATGGTGAAAAGAAATAATAAGCAGGAGAAAAAGATGAGCAAAGAAAATTTTGAGAAGCAGATCCGAAAAAGAATGGAGCAGTTAGATGAGATCAATAAACATGGAATATTTAAAGAATTAAAAGGAACTGTCACAGATTTTAACTATGATACCAAAAGTTTAACCATGACGTTCGAGGCCACAAAGTTTCATGAAAATGCATTTGGAATCATGTTTGGAGGTTCTCTGGCAGGGATGTTTGATATTGCATTTGGAACATTGACTGCTGGATTGGGCGATTATAGTGTAGCCCCAACGGTGCAGCTTTCTACAACATTTTTAAAAGGAATACCAACAGGAGCAACCGTAAGAACAGAGGTAGAAGCAGTGTCCACAGGAAAAACGATCATGAATTTTGTTGGAAAAGCCTATGTAGGAGAAGAACTCGTCGGAAGCGCTAGCGGGACATTTATGACACCGCGGCCATTTAAGAAATTTAATACAGAAAAATAAAGAAAAAGGATATTGATCGTGACACCAATATCCTTTTTATATCATAGGAAATTCCAAGGGAATCCCCTTGATAAAGTTATTTTATAAAGCAACTTGTTCGATCTCTTTTACAGCATCAAGGATCATATCAGGAGTTACTTCATAAGGCCATACACGTACATCAATTCCAGATAAAGCCTTTGTGATCACAGCATCCATATCATCAATCGTCGCATGAATATCCGCAAGTTTCACAGGAAATCCCATATTCTTGGAGAATTCATAGATTTTCTTAAATTCCTCTTCCTGATGATCAACTTTTAATAAGATCAGGATACAATAAGCAACGATCTCACCATGCAGATGTCCATGTTCTTCGGTAGATTTACATACAGTAAATCCGTTATAGCAGGCATGTGCAAGTCCAGTATTTAAATCAATTCCAACAAGATTTGATACAAAACCAGTAGAAACGATAATTCCAAGAATGACTTCTTCCAGAGCTTTTCCAGGAGTATGATTTCGACATTCTTCTAAGGCTTCTACACCGTATTTTACTAATGGTCTGGCACAAAGATTACTGATCTGGACACCCATGGAAGTGCTATGGTCTAGATCATTATCACCACGGGCACTGGTTGTACATTCATAAAATTTAGCCATTGTATCACCAATTCCAGCCCACAGGTACTTTTCAGGAGCATTGGCGATTACTTGTGTATTGATAAAGATCCATTCAGAAGGTTTCTCCTGGAAAGAATATTCACGAAGGGAACCATCTGGATGATAGATGATACCAAGTGATGTACAAGAAGCACAAGTAGAAGCAATCGTTGGGAATGTAAAGAATGGTCGGTTGCTTTCCTGTGACAATACTTTACAAGTATCAATCGCTTTTCCGCCACCACATGCAAAGATCATATCAGCATCAATAACTTCTTGATGAGAATTTAATTCATCTATGTGTTCACGACTGGCTTCACCACCGTATTCAAAGACACCGGTGATCATGATATTGCTGTCAGAAACAGCTTCTTTGATTAGATCGGCAGCGGCAGCCAAGGCATGTGTTCCTCCGATGATCACAGCTTTTGTTCCGTATTTTTCACATACCATAGAGATGTCGGCATATGCGTCGGTTCCAATGGAGTAATTTGGGTAGTATTTTCTCATAAGTCATATAACTCCTTCTGTTTTGTTAATTTTTTTCATTATACTCCTGAAAGAATGTTTTGACAAATATTATGGAAGTAGTAAAATATATTTGTTCCCTAACCTTACGTTTTCTGCTTTTTTCAAAAGTAAAAAAACGGAAAGTCTAAGGTGACAGGAAAGATAAGAATAGAACATAAAGGAAGGTAATATAAAATGGCAAAGATTGATATCATATCAGGATTTTTAGGAGCAGGTAAAACAACTCTGATCCAGAAATTATTAAAAGAAGCATTAAAAGGAGAGAAAGTCGTACTGATCGAGAATGAATTTGGCGAGATCGGTATCGATGGAGGATTCCTTAAGGACGCAGGGATTGAAGTAACAGAGATGAATTCTGGATGTATCTGTTGTTCTTTAGTTGGAGATTTCGGAAGTGCATTAAAAGAAGTAGTCACACAGTACAACCCAGACCGTATCATCATTGAACCATCAGGCGTGGGTAAATTATCAGATGTTATCAAAGCTGTACAAGGTGTTGCGGAAGATGTTGAACTAGACTTAAACAGCTTTGTGACAGTTGCAGATGCAAAGAAATGCAAGATGTATATGAAGAACTTTGGTGAATTTTATAATAATCAGGTAGAATATGCAGGATCTATCATCTTAAGCCGTACAGGAGATGTAGCAGAAGATAAATTAAATGAAAGTGTAGCACTGCTTCGTGAACATAATGAAAAAGCTGCGATCATCACAACACCATGGGATGAGCTTTCTGGAGAACAGATCTTAAAAGTTATGGAAGATGGAAATGATATGGTCAAAGAATTATTAGAAGAAGAGGAAATCTGCCCTGTGTGCGGTGGACACCATGATCACGAACATCATCACGATCACGACCACGACCATGATCATGAACATCATCATCACGATCATGATGAAGAATGCAGCTGTGGATGTGGACATGACCATGATCACCACCACCATCATCATGCAGATGAAGTATTTACAAGCTGGGGCAAAGAAACACCTAAGAAATATAATAAGGAAGAACTGGATACGATCTTACAGAAATTATCCAAAGATGACAGCTATGGTATGATCTTAAGATCCAAAGGTATTTTACAGACAGAAGATGGATCATGGGTTCAGTTTGATCTTGTTCCAGGAGAATATGAAATCCGTGAAGGAAGTGCAGACTACACAGGAAGAATCTGTGTGATCGGATCAAAATTAAAAGAAGATGAATTAGAAGGTTTATTCTTCTAAATAACAGGAGGTGTTTAACTGTTAAAATAATCTTATAAAA
>UMJM01048886.1_pt1 | contig 16366 bp, 18 predicted proteins | sample 1966031 | NCBI WGS metagenome assembly UMJM01 (sample SAMEA4836150, study PRJEB28245) | human gut metagenome | biome: gut microbiome; material: fecal sample | place: Denmark | collected 2008
TGAAAGATTTCGCTTCACCATTCGATATCACCGTAGATCTCTACAAGTAATTGGTCAGAGTTGAAAAAACTCCCCCAAAATTTGGTGGTTTCACAGAAAACCCTTATCTTTGCTGCGAATTAAATATAGAAGTTATGGCACAGTTAACATTACAGATAGATAGTCCATCTTTGTTGGAGCAATTAAAGAATGTCCTCTCTCTTATGAGAGGCGTTAAAATAGTTTCAGACTCCCCAGTTTCAAGGAGTGCTGCTTTGGAAGATGTTCCAAACGCAGAAACTTTGGCAGCAATGAAAGAGGCTGAGAGTGGTCATGATGCGGGAGTAGTTCGAGTAGATAGCTTAGAAAGTTTCATGGCATCAATGGAGGAATAGGGTTTATGAAAGAAATTCGAAAGACCTCGCAGTTCAAGAAAGATTATAAGCGTTTTAAGAATGATAAAGAATTTGTAGAAACGCTTATGGGGATAGTTAAGCTTTTGGCAGAAGGCAATCAGATACCGGAAGAATATAATCCTCATTCTTTGAAAGGCAACTGGAAGAACTATATGGAATGCCATATAGAAAATGATACACTTTTGATTTGGTTTGATAAGAACAATAATGCGATAGAATTAGTTCGTTTAGGTTCGCATTCTGAATTATTTGGTAAAGGACGTAAGCGCTGATCTCCATAACAGTCAGGCGGTCCCATCCCGCAAACCTGGCGAAGACCGCTTTGGTCCGCCAACCTTAGAGCGTAGCGGTTCTGAGCACCGAGTAGGGCGGTTACATCCTTCCTTCTGAGGTTTCTGTCCCCTACAAGGGGAACCGAAGGGGTCGTAAAGACTATTGAGGAAGGCTTGGTTAGGATGTGGAGCTCCCTTTGGAAAGGGAGACGGAGGGATTCGAAAAAATACCTTCTTTAATGGGAAAAAGCGATGCCAGTGAGTGGAATGAAAGCTCGCTTTCAAATTGCCGAGTGCAGTTCGCTTTATCAACAAGGAAGGACGGGATGATTTGCATGCAAAGCCATTTTGACAATCATGTGATGTAATCAGAATGAATACAACGAACAAGGGGGAACGACGAAAGACTGGTTGTTCCCCTTTGTTCGTTTAGAGGCAATTGTATCAGGTGTATCTGTCATCTCTGATTTCCCCATCAATTATCGGCTTGCGGTAATTGGTGGTGAGGAGGGACTGGAAGATGATGCCAACGCCAAAATACTGGCAGCCCTATAGCCACAAAAAAGAATAAAAAGAGGGATTTTGTAAAATGAACCAAAATGAACCATTTTTCCTGAATCTTTACATGAGAGATACAGAAAAACCGAAAACTTTCATTCAATCAACGACTTAGGAAATTATGTACGAAAAGAATAGTAAAATAATGTTGATTTTCGTAGAATGATATTAATTTTTTAACACGTATAATTTGCTAGTTTCCAACAATTTTCGTATTTTTGCAAGGAGATTCTGTGTCTCTTATATCGAGATTCAGATGAACGTCATCAAAAAACGAACTTGATTCGCATGATGAAAGAGACAAATATACAATCACAGGTTACGTCCACTATTGCAGGGGACGACGGCGAAGCCATGGCAAAAAGTGAAGGATATGTAGCTGAAAATGGTTTTGTAGCAGCCGATCCGACGCACTTTGGAAAGACGTATCATGATAAACAGTCGAGGTAAACGTGTAGTCCGTGAGGCTGTTTTCTTACCACCTTTGTCTTTGTGAGAGTTGAGGACAAAAATCTTAATGAAATCCGCTTCCGCTCCGATGCCTATAAGATGCTTTCGGAACCAGGCAAAAGTGCCCCATATGCTATCCCTGATACCAAATTCGACAATTTCAGCGAGCGAGAGTTTGAAGAAAAGGTTGCCCCACATGTTACTATGTTGATAAAACAGATGAGGTGAAGGAGTGTGCTTAGCAATCCTTCACCCTAAAAGATAATGCAAACGAGCGCAATGAAAGCTGGCTTTCAAATTGCCGAGTGCAGTTTATCTTCTGCAAAACGATACAATAATCACTTTTTTCAAAATTGTTATGTGTGTAACTGCTTGTAAAATAGTGGGGACGCTGTAATGGTGATATACATCCCTCTTCGTGGTTATTTCTTACGATGTAATACATTCGATGAAAAATAGGTTTTCCCCTTATTGGGATGGTCATAAAAACTATCGGTTATGCAACAAATAATAGATATAGTACAAAGATTGATGGAAGAACTGGATGTTACAGTCTTAGGTCTTTTATGTGGTGCTTTCTCTTTTATTCTTGGAGTTATCATCTCACAGTATAAATTAGAGGAATGCTTTCATCACAGAAGGGTATGGTCTAGGCTTGCTGTGTCTCTAGGCTTACTGATCTTAGCTGTATGCATGAATTCCTATGTTGAGGCTACTTTGGTATTTATATTGCTCGTTTGTTTGACAATTTTCCTACCACTTCCCCATGAATTACTCATCATATATTATTATAAATCCCATCTTGACGATCTGGATAAGGGAAAGTATCGTGGTTGGCTTGTTACTACAAGTGCAAAACTGCGTTTCTATGCATTAAGAATAAAGGCTTGCCATGACGAGGTCGACAGGCAAAATGTCCAGGTGGAATTTCTTGATGAAGCAAAGAAATGGGATTTATTTGATTATGAGTATAAGCAATATTACTTACCCCATCTCGATGTTTTGTTCAAAATAGGAGCGGTTAAGGCTTTTGAGTCTGAATGTGTGCGTTTATCCAGATTCAAAGACAATAGCTATATGTTGTGTTTCCAGACATACTTGGCACATAATGCTTTTGACTATGAAAAAATGGTAGAGTATGAGTCCAAGAACACCGATACATCTGATGAGTCTCAGCTAGTTTCGCTCCTTAACCTACTATGTGCATATGAGGCTTCTGGAGAGAAAGAAAAGATGAAGCCTATAGTTGCAAAATTACTTGAGTATAAGAAAAAAGGGATAATTCATATTGAAATGTACCGAGATTTGATGCATTATTATGATGAGATTTTATGCGATAAGGTTGCTGGAGATAGACTTGCTGATGAAATTGTGAAAATGAAGTTGGCTAGATTTGGTGATTTTCTAAATCTTTTAGATGTAGCTTTTATGCATTATAGAAGAGAAGGCAATCAGGCCAAGATAAATATCCTGTTGGATAAAATTCTGTCAGATAATGATTTGATACAACATGGTGAGAATCAATTGATAACAAGGATAAAACTGATGTATGTTATTTTTGATAATGGATATAAATGGCAGGAATATTCCCTCAAGCTGTTTTTCGATAGGGAAAGATATCTGAAATGTAGCTATCGGGTTGGAGCTTTATTCGTCAAGGAATCCCTTCGATTGATACGGGATGTTAATGCATTGACGGGAAAAGGGCTTCAGCAGAATTTGTTGTCAGATATGTTTGTAGATTTCAGTCGAAATTGTGAACGCTACTTATCGGAAATTGATTCGGATTTAGCTACATTGGATGAGCGATTTCTGTATAGGTACATAAGTTTATTGATGTTGAAACAGGAATTATTAAAATTTATGGCTGATGATGATCTTGTTCTTGTGCGGAAGAATAATGATGAGATATTTGAAAGGATTAGGGCTAGATGTGAGCACAATGGTAATCAAAGGGAATTGCTTCATTTCTTAGTGGTTCAGATTGATGATATTCTTTCTATGAATAAGCAGATTCTTGATTATGTGTCTGCTAATAAGCAATTTACCTTATCTCAGAGATTTATTGATTATAAAAGTCATTGGGATGCCTATTTTAATTATGCAGAGAATCTGATATGTGATGTAGTTAAGATTTTGCAGTCTAGAAATTATGACAAGTCGTTAGCTTACTATGTCCTCTATACAGCCTATTTTTATAATTTGATAGGTAATGGCAAGCGTAGTGTATTTTTCCTTTCTCAATTTGAGAGATATGGAGTAGATTTAAAAAACTGGACAGTGCCTATACAGGATTTGTATGCCAAAATAGCGATAAGTAAGACAAGTAAAATTTAATATTAAAACATAAACATACAATATAATGTTTAATCTCAGTAAATTCATAGGTCAGTATGTGACCAAGCGTGAAACAAGTATAATATTATGAGTGAAGAACAATACAATGAATTTCTGAAAGCCTATACCAAGGAAGCTTTGGCAAGCATGATAAAGGCTGATATACTCAGTAGGTTTCCCGAACCTTATGCAAGTATGTATTGTCAACAATTTGATGATTTCAAAAATGTTGCAGATTTCTTGGAATTTGCAGCAAAGTTAATGAGAAGATAATAACATATTTATAACTAGTCTTTGCTTTCTGCTGATTCATGCAAATAAGGCTTAAGATTAGGTATAGAAAACATTGCATTAAGGCGGTCCCATCCCGTACAATTTGGTGAAGACCTTTGATGGTCCGCCAACCTTAGAGCGTAGCGGTTCCGAGCACCGAGTAGGGCGGTTTCCTTCTTCTCGCCTGAGGAGAGAAGACCGAGATGAGAGGTGGAGCCTTCCTTAACGGTAAGGAAGAACGGGTAGGTTTTCGAAATAAATAACAAGATTTATGCACGACATACAAATCATAATCATGGCTGGCGGCGTAGGTAGCCGCTTCTGGCCTATGTCAACCCCCGATTACCCAAAGCAGTTCATAGATGTGATGGGTGTCGGCCGTTCCCTCATACAATTGACAGTAGATAGATTGAAACCAATCTGTCCTGTCGAGAACATGTGGGTAGTGACAAACGAGAAATACATTCGCATTGTCAAGGAGCAAATCCCTGACATGCCAGTAGATAACATATTATCAGAGCCGGAGGCTCGCAATACCGCTCCATGTATTGCTTATGCCTGCTGGAAGATCCAGAAGAAGCATCCTGATGCCAACATCGTGGTGACACCATCCGATGCCCTGGTCATCAATACTTCGGAGTATCAGCGAGTGCTCAGCAAGGCATTGAGCTATACTTCCGATAAGAACGCCATCGTTACTATCGGTATCAAACCAAGCCGCCCGGAAACAGGCTATGGCTATATCGCTGCAGCAGAGCCAACATCCGTAGATGAAATCTACAAGGTAGAGGCTTTCAAGGAAAAGCCAAACCTGGAGACAGCCGAGCAATACCTTGCCGCTGGCAATTACTATTGGAATGCCGGAATCTTCGTATGGAACATCGATACCATCAGCAAGGCAATCCGCACCTTCCAGCCTCAGCTTGCCAGCGTCATGGACGAGATGGCACCTTCTTTCTATACCGAACAGGAGAAAGAGGTAGTAGGCAAACTCTTCCCAACCTGTGAGAAGATAAGCATTGACTATGCCGTAATGGAGAAGTCGAAGGAAATCTATACCTTGCCAGCCGAGTTCGGTTGGAGCGACTTAGGCAGTTGGGGTAGTCTCCGTACCTTGCTTCCGCAAGATGAGGCTGGCAATGCCAAGGTAGGCAAGGACATCCGTTTGTATGAATGCAAGAACTGCGTGGTTCATGCAGCCGATGAAAGCAAGGTGGTAGTTCAAGGATTGGATGGCTATATCGTAGCCGAGAAGAATGGACAACTGCTAGTTTGCTCATTAAAAGAAGAACAGAGAATTAAAGAATTTGGAAGGTAATATATGTCAAATCAAACATCAGACAACAACAAACGAATAGCGAAAAATACATTGCTTCTTTACTTCCGTATGCTCTTTATGATGGCGGTGTCTCTGTTTACGAGCAGAGTTGTCTTGAATACATTGGGAGTAGAGGATTATGGTATATATAATGTGGTTGGAGGAATTGTTGCTATGTTCGGATTCATTAATGGATCCATGTCATCTGCAACGCAGCGATACATCACTTTTGCCTTGGGTAAAGGAGATAAGAATAGATTGCAGACCATATTTAGTACAACACTTCAGATTCATACGCTGATAGCAGGTGTAATCGTGTTATTGGGAGAAACCATCGGCTTGTGGTTCTTATATAATAAGATGCAGATTCCTGCTGACAGAATGGACGCAGCCTTCTGGGTGTTGCAGTGTTCTATAATAGCTGCTGTCGTTATGATTATAAGTGTACCCTATAATGCGGATATTGTCGCTCATGAGAAAATGTCGGCTTTTGCTTATATCTCCATTTTGGAGGTGGTATTAAAGTTGGCTATTGTCTATATGCTGTTAGTGTTCTCATTTGATAAGTTAGTCTTGTATGCTTTCCTGCTCTTGGCGATACAGATATTGATTCGATTTTGCTATAGCTATTATTGTAACAAGCATTTTGAAGAAACCAAATACAAGCACGTATGGGATAAAGCATTATTTAAGGAAATGACTGGTTTTGCCGGTTGGAGTATGTTTGGTAATTTGGCGGCTGTGCTCTTCGGACAAGGTTTGAACATGCTGTTGAATGTCTTCTTCGGACCTGTTGTTAATGCTGCCCGCGGTATTGCGGTTCAGGTACAAAATGCCGTTCAGCAGTTTGTCGGCAACTTCCAAATGGCACTTAATCCTCAAATCACCAAAACATATGCACAAGGTGAATTACAGGAAATGCATAAGTTGATGTATCGAAGTGCAAGATTCTCGTTCTATCTCCTCTTCTTCCTATCTCTGCCAGTCCTCTTTGAAACTAATTTTATCTTGACAGTATGGTTGAATACGGTGCCAGATAATACGATTGTATTCTTGCGCATTATGATATGTACGTCTTTGATTTATACCTTGTCTAATCCTCTGATTATAGCAAATCAGGCTACAGGCAAAGTGCGTAAGTATCAGGCAATTTGTGGAACTATATTATTGTTGATATTACCAGTTTCGTACGTATGCCTTCGGTTGGGACTTCCAGCATATTCTGTATTCATAGTACACTTTATGATGGAGTCTTTGACGCAGATAATACGAATGTTCCTGCTTCGTCCTTTAATAGGAATTAGAATCAGAGATTATATTAGATACATCTATTCACCAGTACTCTTGGTAATCACAGTTTCGGTAATCCTTCCAGCTTTAATCTATTTTAATATGGAAGATACGGTGATGAGATTTTTTATAGTTGGAATAATATGTGTCCTTTCTGTTTCATTAACAGCATATACGTTGGGTTTGTCAAGCAATGAGCGAGTATTTGTTAAGGCTAAGGCTCTTGGTATGCTACATAAATTCTCAAAGTGATGATACGTATAACAGATAAGAAAAATTGTTGTGGATGTTCAGCTTGTGTACAGCGATGTCCCAAACAAAGTATCAGATTAGAAGAGGATACTGAGGGCTTCTTGTATCCCAAGGTGAATGAAGAGACTTGCATTAAATGTGGATTGTGCGAGAAAGTATGTCCAATCTTGAATCAAGCAGATAAACTGCCAGTACAGGAAGTGCTTGCTGTGAAGAATCCTGATGAGGAGGAGCGAATGAACAGCTCTTCTGGTGGTGTTTTTCTTCCTTTAGCAAGAAAGGTTATCAATAAAGGCGGTGTCGTTTTTGGCGCAGTCTATGATGAAAGCTGGGAAGTACATAATGTCTATGCCGAGAAGATTGAAGATATTTATCCGATGATGGGTAGCAAATATCTTCAGAGCAGAATAGAAACGGCTTATAGGGATGCAGAACGATTCTTAAAGCAAGGACGTGAGGTTATGTTTGTGGGAAGTCCTTGTCAGATAGCAGGACTTCGGACATTCTTGCGAAATAAAGAATATCCAAATTTATTGGCTGTTGATTTCCTTTGTCATGGAGTTCCAAGCCCTGGTGTTTGGCGAAGATATTTGGCTGAAACTTATGGAGGCTACGATGCCAAAAAACAAAGTCGCCTTCAGGCGACTGCTGGAAAAAATACCGTTTTGTCGTCCGTCAAAAGTCCGCCTCTAAGGCGGACCAAAATACCGTTTTGTCGTCCGATATACATTACGATAATCCTTTTATGCGAGGATTTCTTTCTGACATATATTTGCGCCCTTCATGTTATGAATGCAAATGTAAGAATGGAGTAAATCATAGTGATTTAACCATAGGTGATTATTGGGCGGCAAGAGTTACAGACCAGGACTTTGATGATGACAAGGGTGTTGGTTTGGTTCTTGTTAATACCTTAAAAGGCAAGGAATACTTTGATTGGCTAAATATGACGGTTCGTAAATCGGACCTAGATAAGGCTAATCTTTGTAATGGCGGATTCAATGAACATACTCATGCACATCCCAAACGTGCCTTGTTCTTTGCTTTGATTTATCAAGGAAAGACTATAAAAGATGCAGTTGATATCTGCTTGAAGATTTCATTGTCTTCAAGGGTAAAGAATAAAACGAAACGCCTTGTAAAAGGGGTTGTAAAGCAAGTTTTAGGTGATAAAGGAGTAAAAGTTATCAAAACAGCTTTAGGTAAATAAACTTCCTCTAATCTATATTCTTATATACAGGTTAGAGAGTAGGGCAAAAGTATCGAATCAGTTATGTATATTCTCATTCTAAAATATATACTCATAGCATTGTGTCTGGCATATGTAACCCATGTGTTTTCTAAGAAGAAAGAAGTAATGCTTGACGTGAAAAGGCATGTATTGGAAAAGAGACTGAAATTATATGCCTCATTACACAAGTTGATTCATCATAACTCTCTGTTCATTGCGCCACCAGCATTGATGGAGCAATATTACTGGAGTTTGATAGACGGCATGCCTTTTCGCATTGGGGATCAAAAGATGGAATATGTCTCTTATTTCAGTTCTTATGAGAAATTGAATGAATATTGTATGTTGATTAAAGAGCAATCTTCTCAAACTTTGTTCTGGCCTAAGGATATAGAAGCTACTTTAGATTCTGTTAATGAATGGAACGATAATGTATTGAGTCTTCTTACAGCATTTAAAATGATGGAAGAAGAAAACATGTCTTTAAACGATGAGAAAAGAAAAGAGCATCTTGATTTGGCTTGCCAGATTTTTGGAATAGCATTGCAGTACGACATTGAATATATTAGTGACCATTTGAAAAGTATGTTGGCAGATAGATTGCAAATGCCAAATTTACTGAATCTGTTTAAGGTTTCTTTTGTTGATAAATGTAGGTTATGGCTTTTTGAACGTCATATAGATAAAGCTGATCTCTATAAGCATGGCGCATCGTTGGTGGTTCTTCTCTTGTTTGTTCATATAAAGGATGAATATACTAGAGATGAATATGATAATCTGCCAGAACACGACAGAGATTCTATTATGAAAAGATTTCATACTTCTATAATAAAATATTTGCCTCATGATTGATACGTTAAATCAAATAGTTAACGAGATAAATTCATTGCCTGAGTATTTCGGAAAAGGAATTTTGGAATTAATTATCCTCATCGTAGGTGGTATAGTAGTAGGTTGGATAACTTCCACCTATTTTGCACAAAGAGCAGCTGAGTCTGAAGTGAAAGGGGATATTATGAAGAAGAAGTTGGATATTTATGATGCTCTGGTAATAAGACTTGAAGCGATACTGCAACAAGTGGTATTGCCACACAATATTATCAATATCGCGGTTTCTGATATCAATGAAAATGATATTCCTCTGGAGGATGTTCCACAATATCCGGTTTTAAATGTATTTCAGACTGGAGATAAACTGAAAGAAACCGTTTTGGATATAGACAGCTTTATTAGTACCAACAGAATCTATTTCGAAAAGGGGCTATATGAAAAGTTGCAGTTCTTTCAAAATTATATTGTCATTTTCAATCGTTTGATAGTGATGTATCAGGAACATTTTATAGATAGCCATATTCCTTTAGATCATAAGAACGTTAAAATGTTTGAGAATATGACGGCTATAGAACTGGGGCTTATATTTCAAGATGAACTTTCGGAAGAAATAGAATCTGTGTATGATGAAATACGGGATAGCATCAATCATATCAAGTTTAAGGTGCAGTCTAAACCAGATCATTCTGAAAAGCGTTTAGGACATAAAGGTGAAATTATACAACAGATGTTGGATATGAAAATTATGACAGAACGTGAAAAGATACAGAAACTTATAGCATTGAATATAGCCAAGGCCATGGCTGTAGAAAAAAGGAAGGAATAGTAACGATGATTGTGGACAGCATATATAGGGGATTTGATCAGTCAGTCTGGGAAGATATATTCTCATTGTTGAAGGTCTTGTTGCCCGGTCTCTTTATGGCTTTCTTTGGTGCCTACTATCAGACACGAAAGAAAAAGGAGATAGCTCTTAAAGTAGGTATTACCCGGTTGAGGATTGATGCATATGAAGATATTGCAGCAACATTCAGCAAATTAGCAGAGCAAGTATCACCAGCCTTATCTGATGATGCTAAGATTAAGGAAATCTTAAGTTTCTATGGCTATATCGATTTAAATACTGATTACAGTTCAATCATTGGAACAGAAAAAAGGTTTGATTCTTTTTATCATGCTATTTGTGATAAAGTAGATGAGAATGACATTTATCTTGATTACAAAGTACACAAGCAATGTACTGGTTCAATAGCAATCTTCACACACATGAAAACTATTCTGGATGCGTATTGTGACACTATGCGTGTTCTGGAAGAGGATGGCAAGAATGATAGAAAACTACAAGATAAGATAGATTTTGCTTATAGGCTGGCTGCTGTATTAATGAAAAATGAGATTAATAAAGGTTTCATATTAGTTGAGGATATTATAGCTGGGCAGATAAATGGTGTTCGGGTGAATTATCGAAAATATCGCATAAGAAAGATTGCCTATAAGTTCTTTGAGCCAATCATGCGTTGGGCTGATAGTTATATGGCTGATGAAACTTGGAGAGGTAGTCTTAGCAGAAAGATTCTTTTTAGAGTTCTAGGTGATAGATTATCACTTGTATCAAAGCTGGCAATATTCGTGGAAACATTAGCATATATTCATGTCTCTGATCAATATTCGCCAAGTGCTTATTTCACGATGGACGAAGATTCTAGGATAAAAGTTTCTTCTGATTTCTTTAGCAGTTTTTATTTTCAATTACATCATAATAGGTAAATTATCGTTTGAAAAATAAATGTAACAGTTGGCAGTTTTAAAATCTGCTGAGGTACAAATAATTATTTAAAGAAGTGATATTATATAAACTGATATGGGACTCAAGATACGCAAGGTAAAGTTTTTAAACGAAGTTCAGTTTGGAGATTTAGAATTAGATTTCTTAAATTCACAAACAGGACTTCCTTATCAAAACATAGTCTTTGTTGGTGATAACGGTGTTGGAAAAACAAATCTTTTGAGGTTTATCAAAGAGATTATTAGTTCTCCAACTCGTTCTTATATATACCGACATATAGAGTATGAATTGAGTGGCAGAGTTTGTCGGTTTGAGCGATTACCAGATGATGCTGAGAACAATCACAAATATCAGCTATATGATGCCGAAACGAATAGTATATTTTTGATAAACACAATATATGATGATTATCCAGATGGATTAAGACCACCTTCTGAGGGAATTATAATGTCTTATTCTAATAATGATCATTTTGAACAAAAAAATGATGATTTTTCATCTGTGATAGATCGTCTAGTAAATTTACAGAATGAAGATAGTATCAATTATGCTTATTACAATATTAAGCATGATGATGCACCATTGAGGTGGTCAGAGTTCTTCCAGAGGTCTAAAATGAAGACTTTTGCTGATTCTTTTAATGCTTTCTTTGAAGATATGGAGTATTTTGGAATGGGATTCTCTGACCGGCATGAAAAGGTTCACTCATATTTTAAGCAGCTGTTTACTGATACTAGTGGTATTCAGCAGAACCAAATCTTTATGGCTTCTCATTCAAGTGCTTTCCTCAAAAAAGCTTTGATGGATGAAACATCTTTAGTAGTCCGCCTGATTAATCATGATGGTAGAGTAGAAGCTCAGAGAATAGAGTATCCTACATATTTGTCTGATGTCACTTTTGCAGAGGTTAATTATCTAGTCTTTGATATTGTTTCAGCAGAATACCATAATCAGTTGTACTGTCAAATTCAGAACAGGTATAATCTCTCAAAGGTTAAGGCCTGTGATGAATATATATATCATCATCAATCATTTATCTCCAATCTACATCAGAAAACTTCTGGCTATGGACGTGTTCAGTATAATACAATATGTTCTTATATAAGAAATGCCATCAATCATTTTGACAATGGTCATACATATACTGAAGATGAATTGCGTTGTTCGATTCAACTCATGCAAGAGATTCTGAGGTGATGGATATCATTAAATTAAATCTTTATATTATTGAGTAGCATAAAAAATAATTGCAAGATTTAGTAAAGGTGCAGAAGGTGTTATAAAGCATACTTATGGTGAATAGTGAGTTCAAGATTGAATAAACGAAATAATAACTTATAGAGTCTCAGACATGCAAACTGTCATGAACAATTTTATTAAGCTACTTTTCTGCTTGGGGCAGAGAGCATGCTGAGACTCATTTCTAATGAGATATACAAAACACAATGAAAATAGGAATATTAACGCTACCATTAAATTCAAATTATGGTGGCGTGCTACAAGCCTTTGCCCTCCAAACGATATTGAAACGTATGGGGCATGACGTTTCTGAAATAGAGTTGAAGAAAAATCTCAGGTGGCAATACCCGCCTTTATGGAAGATTCCACTAAGTTTTGGAAAGAGATTTCTATTCAAATATATTGTAAGACGCAAGAATCAAAAAATTCTTTTAGAAAGATATGAACGAAAGATATATCCTCTTCTGGTTCATGATATTTTTGACTTTATATCTAAGTATATTAATCAATTCAAAGTTGATAAATTTATAGACTGTAAGGGGAAATTTGATGTTTGGATATGTGGAAGTGACCAAATTTGGAGATATAAATATTATCCTTTTTTTGAGGGTGATATTGCTAATGTTTATTTAAAGTTTCTAGGTGATGATTCCTGTAAGAGAATCGCTTATGCCGCTTCGTTTGGAACAGACAATTGGGAATATCCTGCGAAAGAAACCGCAGAATGTAAAAACTGGATTCAAAAGTTTGATGCTGTATCTGTTAGGGAAGAGACAGGCGTCAAGTTGTGTTCTACCTATTATGATATAAAAGCTAAACATGTCCTTGATCCAACGATGCTTTTATCAAAAGATGACTATGTTGATTTGATAGAGAAATCTGATGTGCCGAAAAGCAAAGGTAATTTGTTCTGTTATATTTTAGATAATACGGATGAAAAGATGAATGTTGTAAAGAATATAGAGAAGCAACGACATTTATCCCCTTTCTTTATGAATGGAGATTGTGGTAATTGGACAGAAGATTTAGAAAAGAGAATCCAACCTCCGGTTGAAAGCTGGCTTCGAGCTTTCTATGATTCCGAATTTATTGTTACTGATTCTTTTCATGCATGCGTGTTCTCAATTTTGTTTCATAAGCAGTTTTTAGTAATTGGAAATAAAGAAAGAGGGTTGGCGCGCATTTACTCATTACTTTCTATGTTTGGTTTAGAAGATAGGTTAACTTCTGATACAGGTTTAGATATAAATAGAATGAAAACAATTGATTATGATCGGGTTGATGAAATTCTAGCCAAACATAGGGAAGAGTCTCGAACATTCTTGATACAGGCTCTAACATCATAATAAAAGTATATATGGAAAATCAAACTTTTAGTATTATAGTTCCGGTTTATAACGTGGAACAGTATTTAGAGAATTGCATCAACAGTGTACTCAATCAGAGCTTTCGGAATTTTCAACTAATACTAGTTGATGATGGAAGTAAAGATTCTTCTGGTGAGATATGTGATAGGTTCGCTCAAAAAGATAGTCGTGTCAAGGTTATACATAAACCGAATGCGGGTGTTAGTGCTGCAAGAAATACTGGTATAGATATAGCTACTGGGCAATTTATTTGTTTCATCGATTCTGATGATTGGATTGAGAGTGAGTACCTTCAGAAGATTGTTGATGAAATTTATGATTTTGATATTTTGTTCTTTGGTTCTGTTTGGCATTACGAAGATGGATGTTCACGTTCTTTAAGCCTTCAAAATTCAGAATATAAGAAAGATATATATACGGGCATTTTTCATTTGCTGGAGAATGATATTGATATCAACTATTTTGGTTTCACTTGGAATAAGGTTTTCCGTAGGGATATTATAGATCAATATAGAATCCGTTTTATCGAGAATCTGGCTATCAGTGAAGATGAGGTGTTTACTTTGAACTATTGTAATCACATTAAATCCTTGAAGATTATTGATATTCCACTTTATCATTATCTTTGGAAATCGCAAGGTCTCACACATAAGAAACGACAAAATGAGGAATGGATATTATTAGCATATCACTTCCGAAAACTGACAAAGGAAATTCAAAATAACGAACTTTCTCTTTATTATAAAAAGAGGGTGGCTGGAATCTTTAATAATGCAGCATGGTCTTGTACCAATCCTCTTGGTTTGATGAAGGGAGAGTTGAGAATGATAAAATATTGTATTAAGAACCATGTTCCACTTCCTGTCAAATCTATTGGAAGAGAAATTATAAATAAGATCATATGATGGAATTATTAAGCAAAATTTTAAGAAAGATTATTTGGATTTTAAAAATTCCACGTAATATAATACTTTCATTACGCTATGGTATCTCACCATCTAAGCATGTATATTTCGGAAAGAATGTACGCATAGTTAACCCTCAATATGTCGATATGGGGGGGGCAAGTTTTCATAGATGATGATGTGGAATTATGCGTAAATCAGACTATGCCTGGAGTTACACCCAAATTACTCATCGGTAATAGAGTGCATTTCGGCAAAATGAATCGCATTGGATGTGATAATAGAATTATCATAGAAGACGATGTCCTCTTTGCTCCTCACGTTCATATTTCTGATAGAAATCATGGGTTTGAGGATATTCATACACCAATTTCTCAACAGAAAGTGATTAGTAAAGGCGAAGTTGTCATAGGAACTGAAACATGGCTCGGTTTCGGTTGCCAAGTAATGTCTGGTGTTAAAATTGGAAGGCATTGCGTAATAGCAGCAGGAGCAATAGTTGTTAAGGATGTTCCTGATTACTGTGTCGTAGGAGGTAATCCTGCAAAAATTTTGAAAAAATTTAATCAAATAAACAATAAATGGGAAAAATATGATGACTAAACATTATGACTATCTAATCGTAGGTTCCGGCTTGTTCGGAGCCACATTTGCACATTTTGCTCACAAACAGGGCAAGAAGTGTTTGGTAATTGATAAGCGTTCTCACCTAGGTGGTAACATCTATTGTGAGAATATTGAAGGTATTAATGTGCATAAGTATGGCGCACATATTTTCCATACCTCCAATAAGAAGGTGTGGGATTTTGTGAACTCTATCGTGGAGTTCAATCGCTATACCAACTCGCCAGTAGCTAACTATAAGGGCAAGCTCTATAATCTGCCTTTCAACATGAACACCTTTTACCAGATGTGGGGTGTAACCACACCTGAAGAAGCTCAGGCTAAGATTGATGAGCAGAAAGCGGAAGCTGTGGCTCGTATGAAAGCAGATGGCGTAACAGAACCACGTAACTTGGAGGAGCAAGCCCAGGTATTGATAGGAAAAGATATTTACGAAAAGCTTATCAAGGGGTATACCGAGAAGCAGTGGGGAAGAAAATGTACAGAACTACCTGCTTTCATTATCAAGCGCTTGCCTGTTCGTCTCATTTTCGATAATAACTACTTCAATGATAAGTACCAGGGTATCCCTGTTGGTGGTTATAACAAACTCATTGATGGCTTGCTTGAAGGAGTAGAGACGAAAACAAATGTAGATTTCTTCGAGAATCGTGAATATTGGGAGGGAATAGCCGACAAGATAGTGTTCACAGGTAAGATAGATGAATTCTATAATTATCAGTTTGGTAAATTAAACTATCGTACAGTACGCTTTGAGACAGAGGTCATTGATAAGCCTAATTATCAAGGCAACGCAGTTGTGAACTATACCGAGCGTGAAGTTCCTTACACTCGTGTTATTGAGCACAAGCACTTCGAGATGTTTGGTCAGGATGTGTATGAATGTCCAAAGACAGTCATTTCGAAAGAGTATTCCACAGAGTGGAAGGATGGCATGGAGCCATACTATCCTGTGAATGACAAGCAGAACTCTGAGCTATATGCCAAGTACAAAGGACTGGCTGATAAGGAAGAGGATGTCATCTTCGGTGGTCGTCTAGCGGAATACAAATACTACGATATGGCTCCGATTATTGAGAAAGTGATGGAGAGGTTTTAGTTTTTAGATTATAATTGGCAGGCAGATAGCCCTCAGCTTTTATTATAAGCTATTTTTCGGCTGTCGGCATGAAGCCTGCTGTTTTTTTATAGGAAACAATAATCCAATAGTTCGTTAATAATTCAATAATGTGCTAAGC
>UMJM01007305.1_pt1 | contig 15346 bp, 9 predicted proteins | sample 1966031 | NCBI WGS metagenome assembly UMJM01 (sample SAMEA4836150, study PRJEB28245) | human gut metagenome | biome: gut microbiome; material: fecal sample | place: Denmark | collected 2008
CGGCGTGCTCATTGACGACCTCGTGACGAAAGGCGTCGACGAACCTTACCGAATGTTCACAAGCCGCGCCGAATACAGAATACTGCTCAGACAGGACGACGCCGACGCCCGACTGACCGAGAAGGCCTACAACCTCGGATTGGCAAAGCGCGACAGATACGACTGGTGGATGCAGAAGAAGGAAGCGACGGAAAGCATCATAAACTTCTGCGCCACTACTCACGTCAAGCCGAAGGACATCAACGCGGCGCTCGAGTCGCTCGGCACCACCCCGCTGCGCGAAGGATGCAAGCTGATAGACCTCGTGGCCCGTCCGCAGATCAACCTGCAAAATCTTTCCGAACTTGTGCCCGAACTGAAGCAGCTCATCGCCTCGCTGCCCAACCGCAACGATGAAACGGCAGAGGCTGCAGAGATAAAAATGAAATACAAGGGTTACATCGAACGCGAGCGGATTGTGGCCGACAAAATGCACCGCCTGGAGAACATCAAAATAAAGGGCCATTTCAACTATCTCGAAATGGAACAGCTCTCGACCGAGGCCCGTCAAAAGCTTGCAAAAATCAACCCCGACACACTGGCTCAGGCAAGCCGAATTCCGGGTGTCTCGCCGAGCGACATCAACATCATGCTGGTGCTGATGAAAAGGTAAAACAGCCGTATGTTTCACGTGAAACAAAATGAGCATTTTTTGTTAAGCGAAAACGTTGGAACCGACTGAAAGATAGTAAGATACAAAATCGGGACACAAATTTACTTTAAGGCAAGATTTGATGTTCCTCACGATAAAAAGGAGCAATATTTCAGAACGTCTGACTCCTCTTATTATGCCCTCCGAGTGCCCCTGCCGAGGCACGGCTCTGCCCTGCCCCGACGGCTGCCGTGAGGCGATACCCGAGGCGCCGAAAAGCCACTTTCTAAAAGGTGGCCTTTCAGCGTGCAAAAGGTATCCTTTCGGGCTGCAAAAGACCACCTTTTGCGAGCCAAAAGACGGCCTTTTGGAAAGTCACGAAAAACAGCCCTTTGCAACGGCAGCAGTCTGCCGTCGAAGAATGCGGCCACGATTCCGGCAGAAATATCTGACGGCAAAAAAAGCCAAAACGGCATAAGCCGCGGCAGTATCTGTCCGCAGCAGCAAAATGCAACACAACGGGCGAAAAAGACGGAAGTACGGACGAAAAAAACCACGGCGAGAACATGCGCCGGAAAGGCCGCAAAACGCCGCAGGCGGAAAAATCATGCGGCAGCGCAGCCGGAAAACAAGGCCGCCGCAACGCCATGCCGCACACATATAATATATATAGCGCACAACGCGCCGAAAACAGCGAACAAGAGATAATATTAGTATAAAGTACGTAACTAAAAAGAAAAGATGAACAACAAAACGCTATTGGAGAATCTGAGATGTATTCCTGATTTTCCGCAGAAAGGAGTAAATTTCAGAGACGTAACAACACTGTTTAAGAATCCGAAATGTCTCCAGATAATGGAAGACGAGCTTTACGAGATGTACAAAGACAAGGGCGTAACCAAGATTGTGGGCATAGAGAGCCGCGGCTTCGTCATGGCCTCTGCACTGGCCATAAAGCTCAACGCCGGCGTTGTTTTGTGCCGTAAGCCCGGCAAGCTGCCCGGCGAAACCGTACAGGAGAGCTACTCGAAGGAGTACGGCACCGACACTATCGAGATTCATAAGGACGCCATCACCGAGGACGACATCGTGCTGCTGCACGACGACCTGCTGGCTACAGGCGGCACCATGAAGGCTGCGTACGACCTTGTGAAGAAGTTTAACCCGAAGAAAGTATACGTAAACTTCCTCATCGAACTTATACACGAAGACCTCAACGGCCGCAGCAACTTCGAAGAAGGCACAGACATAACAAGCCTGCTGCAGGTATAAATTTTTAGGAGTTAAAGAAGTTAGAGTAGTTATCGCCCACTGCGCGGGCTAAGGAGTTAAAGCCATTAGCCCGCGCTTTATTACAAAACTTCTTATGTTGCAAGAGCAAAATAACGGGCATTATTTATATCTTTAAAAGAGTATTCAGAGATATAAGACTGATACCTTATAGAAGCTACCATTACGTATGCCGACACATTATAGCATTCCGAAACGCTACAGACATAATGCTATAATATTCATCAAGCCAAAGCTCACTACATACAGAATAAGGACACATAGGCAAGGCGTATTCAACCGGCAAGGCAAATGGCTTTAACTACTCTAACTACCATAACTCCTTTAACTCCTCTATTTAAAGTTTCACGTGAAACAAATTTTTTCAAAACCATTTTAAATAAGGCACTTACGCGGCATGACTAAAGAAGAAAACGAGAAGAGGCTGGCACGGCTGAAGGCCATTGTGAGCAACCTGCCCGACAAGCCGGGCAGCTATCAATACTATGACGAGAGCGGCACCATAATATATGTTGGCAAGGCCAAGAACCTGAAGAACCGCGTGTCGTCCTACTTTCATAAGGAAGTGGACAGATACAAGACCAAGGTGCTTGTAAGCAAGATTCACGACATAACATATACCGTGGTGAACAGCGAAGAAGACGCGCTGCTGCTCGAGAACAGTCTGATAAAGAAATATCAGCCCAAATACAACATTCTGCTCAAAGACGGCAAGACTTACCCCTCTATCTGCGTAACTAAAGAATATCTGCCGCGCATATTCAAGACGCGCACAATAAACAAGAAATGGGGCTCTTATTACGGCCCTTACAGCCATCTGCCTTCGATGTATGCCGTGCTCGACCTGATAAAAAAGCTGTATAAGCCGCGCACCTGCCGCTTTCCGATAACGCGCGAAGGCATCGAACAGGGCAAATATAAGCCCTGCCTGGAGTATCACATCAAGAACTGCGGCGCGCCGTGCATAGGCAAGCAGAGCTACGAGGAGTATCAGGAGAGCATCGCCCAGGCGCGCGAAATACTGAAAGGAAACACGCGCGAGCTGTCGAAAATGCTCTTCGCGCAGATGCAGAAACTGGCCGAAGAACTGCGTTTTGAGGAGGCAGAAGCCATAAAACAGAAGTATCTGCTGCTCGAAAACTTCTGTTCAAAGAGCGAAGTGGTGAGCCACACGATCAATAATGTAGACGTTTTCTCGGTAACAGACGACGAAAAAACGGCCTATGTGAACTATATCCACGTGATGAACGGCAGCATAAACCAGGCCTTTACGTTCGAGATGAAGAAGAAGCTGAACGAGAGCGAAGACGAGATTCTGCAGCTCGGAATACTGCAAATACGCGAGAAAGTGGGCAGTACGTCGCGCGAAATAATAGTGCCTTTTATCCCCGACATGACGCTCGAAGGCGTTACGTTCACCGTGCCGCAGCGAGGCGATAAGAAGACGCTGCTCGACCTGTCGGTGATGAACGGCAAACAGTATCGTTTCGACCGCCTGAAACAGGCCGAAAAGCTCAATCCGGAGCAGAAATCAGTGCGCCTGATGAAGGAAATTCAGAACGCCCTGAAGCTGCCCAAGATGCCTTATCAGATAGAGATGTTCGACAACTCTAACATCAGCGGAACCGACGCCGTGGCGGCCTGCGTGGTGTTCAAGAAGATGAAACCGAGCAAGAAAGACTACCGGAAATACATAATAAAGACGGTTACAGGCCCCGACGACTATGCCTCGATGCAGGAGGTTGTAAGGCGCCGCTACACCCGTCTGCGCGACGAAGGACAGCCCCTGCCCGACCTCATAATAACCGACGGCGGACAGGGACAGATGAGCGTGGTCAGAGAGATTGTAGAGGGCGAACTTCACCTCGACATTCCTATAGCCGGACTTGCCAAAGACGACCGTCACCGCACCAACGAACTGCTCTACGGATGGCCGCCCGTAGTGGTCGGAATGAAGACCGACAGCGAGCTTTTCCACCTGCTAACGCACATGCAGGACGAGGTGCACCGCTTTGCCATAACCTTCCACCGCGACAAGCGCAGCAAGCATGCACTGCACTCGGAACTGGACGACATTAAGGGCATCGGACCCAAGACAAAAGACCTGCTGCTGAAGGAACTGAAGACCGTGAAGCGCATAAAGGAGACCGACCTGGAGACGCTGACATCACTGCTCGGAAAAGCCAAGGCATCCATGGTATACAACCACTTCAACGGCGGGCAACAGACCGCAGCAGAAGACCGCCCGGAAGAGCAGCAAGACGAGGCGTAAAGAGGCAGAGAAACATGCCTGACAAGGCTGCAGAAGACATGCCCTGATGGCCTCACAGACGCATTCTGACGGGCACGAAACATGGTAGGCAGCACTGCAAAAAGACACGAAACAAAGCGGCAGAGACAGGCAAAAATAACCTTTTTTCATATAAAACATTTGGCAATAAGAAGCAGAAACGCTAACTTTACAACTAAAAACAGATGAAGATAGTAATACAGCGCGTAAGCCGCGCGTCGGTAACGATTGACGGACAGGTAAAGTCGGCCATCGGCAAGGGCTACATGATACTGCTCGGAGTGGCAGAAGGCGACACGTCGGAAGACGTCGACTGGCTGGTAAAGAAGGTGGCATCGCTGCGCGTCTTCGACGACGAACAGGGCGTGATGAACATACCTATAACAGCCATCAACGGCGAGATACTCGTCATCAGCCAATTCACCCTGCTGGCATCCTACAAGAAAGGCAACCGCCCATCATGGATTCATGCCGCCAAGCATGAAGTTTCTATTCCGCTATACAACGAGTTCTGCGACAAGCTGAGCCGCGAAATAGGCCGCCAGGTAGGCACGGGCGAGTTTGGAGCCGACATGAAGGTTGAGCTGATGAACGATGGTCCCGTAACCATCTGCATGGACACCAGACACAAGGAATAGCCGCCACGCCCGGTGCATCAGGCAGGCCAAGACGGCAGCTGAAAGCACAACAAACCGCATTTAAGCCCCTCTGAGGCCACAAAACAGCACCGGCGGCATAGTTATAAGCAAAAGGAGAGAAAACGCCTTACAAGCAAAATAAACGCATAAATATATGGACAACGACATAACAATACGCGAGGCACAGCAGCTCGTAGACCAATGGATAAAGCAGTATGGTGTGCGCTACTTCAGCGAACTGACCAACATGGCATGCCTCACCGAGGAGGTGGGCGAGCTGGCGCGCATCATGGCACGCAAGTATGGCGACCAGAGCTTCAAGCAGGGCGAAGAACAAGACCCGGCAGACGAGATGGCCGACGTGCTGTGGGTGCTGATGTGCCTGGCAAACCAGACGGGAGTTGACCTCACGGAGGCACTAAGAAAGAACCTCGAAAAGAAGACCAGCCGCGACAAGACGAGGCATATAAACAATGAAAAATTAAAAAGCAAAAATTAAAAATTATATCATTATGGCAACAGAAAACGACAACAAGAAGCACGAATGCTCACACGAGCACAAGCACGAGACAGAGTTTCCGAAAATGAGCAAATACGACGAGGCTCTGAGCAAATATAACACCGAGATTGACGACGCTGAAGTGCGCGAGGCAGTAAAGAAGATTATAGCCGAGAAGGTGCACGAGAACGACACGCCGGAGATAAAGAAATTCCTCTTCGGAAGCATCGAACTGACATCGCTCAAGACCACCGACTCGGAGGAAAGCATACTGGCCTTCACGGAGAAGGTGAACGAGTTTGACGCCACCTACCCCGACCTGCCCCACGTGGCAACAATCTGCGTATATCCATGCTTTGCCAAGACCGTGAGCGAGTCGCTCGAAATCGACGGCGTTGAGATAGCCTGTGTGTCAGGCAGTTTCCCGTCTTCACAGGCCGTTATCGAGGTCAAGGTGGCCGAGACAGCGCTTGCCGTTAAGGACGGTGCAACGGAGATTGACATCGTTATGCCCGTGGGCAAGTTCCTCAGCGGCGACTATGAGGGCGTGGCCGACGACATCAACGAACTGAAACAGGCATGCGGCGAAGCACCGATGAAGGTTATCCTCGAGACAGGATGCCTCAAGACAGCATCTAACATCAAGAAGGCTTCGATAATAGCGATGTATGCCGGTGCCGACTATATCAAGACGTCTACGGGCAAGCTTGAGCCTGCTGCTACGCCGGAGGCTGCCTATGTGATGTGCCAGGCCATCAAGGAATACTACGACGAGACAGGCATACAGATTGGTTTTAAGCCCGCAGGAGGCATCAATTCGGTGATGGATGCACTTATCTACTACACCATCGTTAAAGAGGTCCTGGGCGAAAAATGGCTCACCAACAAGTGGTTCCGCCTCGGCACAAGCCGTCTGGCCAACATGCTGCTAAGCGAACTGCTCGGCGAAGAGACAAAATTCTTCTAAAAGAGGGATTGTGAGGGCCCGGAGATGATGGGACCTATAAGACTTATGGGGCTGATAAAACATGAGCATAACAGACTAACTGACAGCTGATTAGCCATGTTTTACAGCCTCATAAGTCATTTTTAACCTTAACAACAAGCCGCAAAACGCGGCATTTAACCTGCAACAAAAACACATGGAAAACAACTTTATTCAGCAGCACTGACACTACAGATAACTTATTGTTTATCAGAATGCTGAATGCATTTATGACATCACTTTTTATTTTGCGCATAAATATCTCGACAAGGCCGACCGAACCATCGACCAGATGATTCAGGCTGCACGCTCAGGCAAGCAGAATATTGCCGAGGGAAGCGCAGCAAGCAGCACCTGGAGAGAGACCGAACTGAAGCTTACAAACGTTGCAAAAGCCAGTCTGCAGGAGTTTTTAATTGATTATGAGGAATATCTGAGAGTAAGAAATCTTGAACAATGGAGCGTCAACAGCACTAAGGCAATGCAGACAAGAAAAGCATGCAAGAAGCATACAGACAGCGCCTATTTCTGCAAGACCATAACGGTAAGGCCGGACGAGACAATAGCCAACATAGCGATAACTCTTATTCATCAGACTGACTCGCTGCTGAGAAAGCTCATAGATCATCTGAAAACCGAGTTCTTGACACACGGAGGAATAAAAGGAGAGATGTATGCGGCACGCAAAGAATGGCGCAGACAGAACCAATAATAAGCCAACAAAAAACGCAGAACCTGCCTTTTCAGCAAGCCCTGCGCAATATCTAAAATCTCTGATTTTCAACAAATTACAGGTCACATAAGTCCCATTACTCCCATAACAGTTCTCATCGCTCCCATCAGAAGACATAATCCCCCAAGAATCTCTCTATCGCTCTCTACTTTACTTTGTCCTCTCAATGACAAAGCTCAGATAGGCCTCGAGACTGCGGCGAAGCGCGTCGTCAGTAACCTCAGTTTCGATAAACTCCATTGCCTCGCGGCGCATTTCCTCCATGCGTTTCTCGGCATATTCAATGCCCCCGTGCTCCTTGGTATAGTCCACCAGGATGGCTATTTCGTCCTGAGTTATCGTGCGCTCCTTCACCTTATAGGCCAGCTTGCGTATGCTGTCGGGCGCCGAGTTGTTCACGGCATAAATGGCAGGCAGCGTCAGCTTGCCCTCAGCCATGTCGTTGCCAGTAGGCTTGCCTATTTCCGACGAGTCGTAATAGTCGAAGATGTCGTCTCTTATCTGGAAGATTATGCCCAGCGTCTGACCGAATTTCATGGCCTTGCCTATCTCGCTTTCAGGCATTCCGGCAGATATCGCACCCATTGCGCAGCATGCCTCAAAGAGCGCGGCTGTCTTCTGACGTATCACATTATAGTAGATTTCTTCTGAAATCTGCTCGTTGGATATGCTCGTAAGCTGCAGTATCTCGCCGTTAGACAGCGTCCTTCCCAGTTCAGCCAAATATTTGATTATCAGTTCGTTGTGCGTCTCAGCCACATGCAGCAGCGCCGTAGAAAGGATATAGTCGCCAATGAGCACTGCCACTTTGTTGTCATACAGGGCATTGACCGATGCCTGGCCGCGCCTCTCGGTGCTCTCGTCAACCACGTCGTCGTGCACCAAGCTGGCCGTATGCAGCAGCTCCAGGCCCACTGCGGCGTGCAGTGTGGCGCTGCTCACCGAGCCATAGTTCTTGGCCATGAGCAGTATTAGCATGGGGCGCATGCGCTTTCCGGCGCGCTGGCGTATACGCCTGAAGATTTCTTCCTGCAGGTTGTCCGTATGTGTGAGCGACTTGTTGAACAGACTGATGAAGTCATCGAGTTCTGCTTTTATGGGCTCCTTAATAAGAGATAAATAATCCATCATGCTGCAATTTTAATACAAAAGTAATTATTTTATCGGATTAATGCTAAAAAATTAGTAATTTTACACGTAAAAAACTCATATTACATGGATAAGCTGTTCCTTTTTGACGCCTACGCGCTGATATACCGCTCGTATTACGCATTTATAAAGAACCCCCGTATCAACTCTAAAGGGCTCAACACGTCGGCCGTGATGGGCTTCTGCAACACGCTGCACGAAGTGCTCACGAAAGAAAAACCCACGTATCTGGGAGTGGCCTTCGACCCCCACGGCCCTACCTTCCGCACCGAGGCTTACGCCGAATATAAGGCGCAGAGAGAGGAAACTCCCGAGGACATACGACGCTCGGTGCCCATCATTAAGAGCCTGCTCAAGGCCATGCGCATACCGGTGCTGGAGGCTGAAGGATACGAGGCCGACGACGTTATAGGCACGCTGGCGCTCAAGGCCGGGGCACAAGGCGTGATGACATACATGCTTACGCCCGACAAGGACTATGGCCAGCTGGTAAGGGACAACGTGATGATGTACCGCCCGCGCCACGGCGGAGGATACGAAACTCTCGACGCCGAGAAGGTGTGCGACAAGTATGGCATTGCAAACACAAGTCAGGTGATCGACCTTCTGGGACTGATGGGCGACTCGGCCGACAACATTCCGGGATGTCCGGGCGTCGGCGAGAAGACAGCCGTGAAACTTATCAACGAGTTTGGAGGAGTGGAACAGCTGCTCGCGCAGACCGACAAGCTGAAGGGCGCACTGAAGAAAAAAGTTGAAGAGAATGCCGAGCAGATAAAATTCTCGAAATTCCTCGCGACGATAAAAACCGACGTGCCGGTTGAGCTCAACCTCGACGAACTGAAGGTGAGCGAGCCCGACGCCGACGAACTGCGCAAAATCTTCACCGAACTGGAGTTTAAGGCACTGGCAGACAAGTTTCTTAACAAAACTGAAAATAGCAAAAAAAACATTCAAATACAACTCGATTTATTTGCAGAAAATCCGACCGACGGCCAAGTTTTTTCAAAAAACGCGAGTCTGAGAGCGTTAAACGAACTGCCACATACATACAAACTCATTGATAATGAGGAAGAAATGAAGAAAATCCGTGATTTTTTCATGACAAAAAAAATTTTAAGTCTAGACACGGAAACCACTTCAACGAGTGCAATCAACGCCGAACTGGTAGGTTTGAGCTTTTCTGTGAAGGAATTTGAGGCCTTCTACGTGCCCGTTCCTGCCAATCGTGAAGAAGCGCAAAAGATAGTTAACATATTTAAACCGCTATACGAAAACCCCGAAATCGTCAAAGTAGGACAAAACATCAAGTACGACATGGAGGTGCTTGCCAACTACGGCGTGAGCGTGGAAGGCAAGCTGTTCGACACGATGATAGCCCACTACCTAATTCAGCCGGAGCTTCGCCACAACATGGACTACATGGCCGAGACGTGTCTCGGATATCAGACCATACACATAGAGGAGCTTATCGGACCGAAGGGCAAAAAGCAGAAATCGATGAGAGACCTGCCGCCCGAGCAGATTGTAGACTATGCCGCCGAGGACGCCGACGTCACATTGCGACTGAAAAACTATCTTGAACCGAAACTCGAGGAGGTAGGCGTAACCCAACTCTTCTACGAAATAGAGATGCCGCTGGTGCGTGTGCTCGCCGACATGGAGCTAAACGGAGTGAGAATCGACACGGCGGCGCTGGCCGAAACGTCAGACATTCTGACCAAGAGACTCAACGAAATAGAGAAGCGAATATACGAGCTGGCGGGCAAGGAGTTTAACATCGCGTCGCCCAAGCAGGTGGGCGAAATATTGTTCGGCGAACTGAAGATTGTGGAGAAACCCAAGAAGACAAAGACGGGACAATACGTAACGTCGGAGGAGGTGCTGCAACAGCTCAGCGGAAAGCACGAGATTGTGGGTAAGATTCTGGAACACAGAGGATTAAAGAAGCTGTTAGGCACATACGTCGACGCGCTGCCGAAGCTGATAAACCCGCGGACCGGACACATACACACATCATTCAACCAGACCGCCACTGCTACCGGCCGACTCTCTTCGTCTGACCCCAACCTGCAGAACATACCCGTGCGCGGCGAGGACGGAAAGGAGATACGCAAGGCGTTCATACCCGAAGAGGGCTGCCTGTTCTTCTCGGCCGACTACAGTCAGATTGAGCTGCGCGTGATGGCGCATCTCAGCGGCGACGAAAACATGATAGAGGCCTTCCGTTCGGGCTACGACATACATGCCGCAACGGCAGCAAAAATATACAAAGAGGACATTTCTGACGTAACGCGCGACCAGCGCACCAAGGCCAAGCGCGCCAACTTCGGCATAATATACGGCATCACGGTGTTCGGCCTGGCAGAGCGTCTGGACATCAGCCGGCAGGAGGCGTCGCAGCTGATAGACGGCTACTTCATCACCTTCCCGAAGGTTCACGAATACATGGAGCAAGCCAAGCAGACGGCGCGCGAGCACGGTTATGTTGAGACATTCTTCCACCGCCGCCGCTATCTGCCCGACATCAACTCGCACAACGCCACAGTGCGCGGCTTTGCGGAGCGCAACGCCATCAACGCCCCGATACAAGGCTCGGCTGCCGACATAATAAAGGTGGCCATGGTGCGCATCTACAAGCGCTTCAAGGACGAAAATCTGCGCTCTAAGATGATTCTGCAGGTGCACGACGAACTCAACTTCAGCGTTGTGCCTGAGGAGAAAGAGACCGTTGAACGCATAGTGCTCGAAGAAATGCAGGGCGCATACAAGCTCAACGTACCATTAGTTGCCGACTGCGGCTGGGGTGCCAACTGGCTTGAAGCACACTAATGAACAATCAAACGGATAAATATAACGTGCTGCAGGTATTAACTGCAGCACGTTTAAAACAAGAAAAAGAACTATCAAACAACATAAAAAACTATGGGAGAAAAAGCAACTACAGTTGAGAAACAAATCAACCTCCTAAAAGATAGAGGAATGACGACAAATTAGATAAATAATTATTTAAATTGAAGTACATATTAGGAAAAATATTGCTAATTTTGCATTAGCATAGAGTGCCGATAAGAACTTTGTCGTCTTATTTGCACTATAAAAAGTAAAAAATGGGGTTGTACACATAAGCTGTACAATCCCTATTTTTTTATAAAACGACCATCATTATTCTATACAATATTTATACACAAAAAACGCTTGAATGCATATTGTTTTGCCGACAAATACCGACACAAAAAGGTAATATTAGAATGCAACATCACACTAAAAAGCGGCATGAGAGGGCGAAAACAAAAAAGTATAGAAAACTAAATACCTCAACACTTAATTATTCGCCAAAAAACACTATATTTGCCATACAATAATACCTAATTTCATCTAACCTATGGCATACCAATTTAAGATTAAACTGCTGAACGTGAAGAAACCGCCTGTATGGCGAAGAGTCATCATACCAGAGAACTGCACTTTTGAAGAATTTCACCACACAATACAGATAAGCTTCGGATGGAACAACGAACATCTGCACAGATTTGGCGAGAAGCCCTACGGAGGCAACTTTGAGATAAGCTCAAGATGCTACGATGACGACATGTTAAGCAACGTAGACAGCAATATGTACAGAAAAAGCCTTGATGAGCAGGAAACTAAGCTGTGCGACGTGTTCGGCACTGACCGCCAAAAGCTGCTGTATGTCTACGACTTCGGCGACGACTGGGTGCATGAGATAGTGCTCGAGGACATTCTGACCGTGATTTATCCTCACCCTGTATGCACCGCCGGAAAGGGCTGCTGTCCGCCCGAAAACTGCGGCGGACCTATGGGCTACGAGATGCTGAAAGAAACGCTCGAGAAGAAGCCTAACAGCGCGGAAGCGCGCCGCATAAGGGCTGAACTGGGGCTGAAAAAGGGTGAGCGCATTGAAGACTACAAACTTGATCTTGACGTAATTAACATAGAACTTAAAAATCTGAAATTTATAATGGAAGAAGAAATTGACGACGAGAGCCTCGACCTCTTTGAGCCGTTCTACGACGACGAATGGGCCGAGCAGATGCACTGTGCCGTAACAGTGTGCGACACAGAGGGAAAAATACTGTATATGAACGAGAAATCGCGAGCCACGTTTGCCAGCCACGGCGACCTGATTGGGCACAACATGTTCGAATGTCACAGCCCGCAGTCGCAGGCCAAGATACGCGAACTGATGGCCACAGACGGCACTAACTCGTACACGATACAGAAGAACGGAGTGAAGAAAATGATATATCAGACAACGTGGAAACGCGACGGCAAAGTGGCCGGCCTGGTAGAGATTTCGATGGTGATACCGGAGGAGATGCCGCATTATGTAAGGAGTTAAAGGAGTTAGAGTAGTTAAAGTAGTTAAAGCCAAATGCTTTTCTTCGTAGGAGTTAAAGGAGTTAAAGCCAAATGCACTAAAAAGGAAAGTGCCGATTAAAAATATCAAATAAATTGAATAGAAAATAAGATATACAACAAAGATTTATCTTATTTCTTATGATTATGCAAGAAGCATTGTCATAAACAAAAATTAGAGGAGCTAACGTAGCTAAAAGTCTTTAAATAAAGCCTTGACGACATCGTAAACAGCCGCAAGACATTTGACTTTAACTACTTTAACTCCTCTAACTTCTTTAACTACTTTTTATTAGAACAGCTTTGTCTTTCCGGCCAGAGTGTCGTGGTTGTTCTTCAGGTCAGTCCAGTCAACCTTAACCTTGGTGCTGATGCCGTTGATATACTTCTCGATGTTGGTATATCCGTCGCCTGTGCAGTCGCCGTTGGCGTCGCTCGGGTCGTTGGGGTTAAGGCCGTTGGCAATCTCCCACTCGTCGGGCATACCGTCGCCGTCGGTGTCAACGCGGGGTTCACCCTTATATTCGGGATATCCGCCCATCTGAGCCGGGTCTGTAATGATGCCGTACTTGTAAGAGTCTTTGTCCAGACGGCGATACTTGAAGAAGCCGTCCTCGTTCTTCGACTTGTCGCTCAGTCCCCACATGTCGCCATAAGGATTCTCCTTCGGCAGCTTCTTCACATAGTAAGCCTTGCCTGTGCGAACCTCCTCGATGATGCGCTGGTCAACAATGTCGCGTATAGGCAGCGTTGCACCTACGTTCTCGAGCACGTAGTCGAATGTCTTTTCAGACGGAATGATGGTCATGTGAGCCATAGGGAACGGCTCGTTAGACTTCATCAGGGCCAGTACGTCCTCAGGCACGCCGCCCTCGCCCTTCAGGTCCTTGTCGGCAATCTGTATACCGCCGTCCCAGTTGTCCTTTGTAACAGCCTCGTTGCCTTCCATGATGTTGCCGATGGCATACACGCGGCCAAACTGCTGATACGGGAAGAGGTTCTTGCTGCGGCTCTCTGCCTTGACGATACGGTAGCCTATAGGCGAATCTTTCGGAGTGAGAGGTCCGGGCTTATAGTAGTTGTTGATGAAGTTGCTCATTGTAGAGAACTCGCCTCCGTCGGCAGTACGGTGAACCCAGTTGTAGACGATGTTGTTCACGAAGTTGAACACACCGCCCCATCCTATTGACGGGTTACGGCCGGTGTTGTCGGCCCAGAGGTTACGCATGAATGTGGTGTTCTCGCCGCCGATGGTAGAGCCGAAGGCGTGGTTGTATGTGTCGAGCGCCTTAGCCGAGATAGTGTTCTGTATTGTAACGTTCACTGTAGGCTCCTTGCGCGAAGGCTTGCCGTCGCCCATGTCGAACATGTGGCGGTAGAAAGAGATGTTCTCGTCAAGTCCCCACTCGCAAGAGCAGTGGTCTATCATGATGTTTCCTACGGGGTTGCCGCCGAAAGAGTCTTCACGGTTCCACACGTGTGTGTTGCCGCGGCGGAAGCGCATATGGCGCACGATAACGTCGTGAGTGTTCACCTGGAACGACTCGCCTGCAATGCACACGCCGTCGCCGGGAGCTGTCTGTCCTGCTATGGTAACGTAAGGAGCGCGCAGAATGATAGGAGTCTTCAGGTTGATGATACCGCACACGTTGAACACGATGATGCGCGCACCGCCCTGCTCGCAAGCCCAGCGGAATGAGCCGGGACCGTCGTCGTTGAGGTTGGTTACGACGAGCACCTTGCCGCCGCGTCCGCCGGCAGTGTACATACCGCCGCCCTCAGCACCGGGGAATGCAGGTATCTTGGCCTGCTTCAGGTCGTAAGGACGCCATGCCCATGGCACATAGGGGCGACCTTCCATGGCCTCTTTCTTTACGATGGGGAACGCTACCTGCCAAGCAGAGTCTGAATGAGCCTCCCACTCGGCACGCTGTGCCTCAAACTTAGCCTTTGCTTCAGGCGTAATCTGAGGATACTGAGCCATAGCCTGCTGTGCGCACAGTCCTGTCACAGCGGCCATAATTGCCAATGATTTTTTCATATATAACGTGTTTAAACCTAATTAAATTTTCAAGTATTTCCGATATTAGACGGAGAATAAGTGTAAAAGTAACATACAATTAACATACTTTATTTTTTAAAGTTAAAGAATTTAAATCAAAAAGAGTAAAAACAAGATGACATATATCGAGAAATTAAAGGAGTTAAAGCCAACAAATTGACCGGAAACAACAAGGCTATTGTTCTGTCGGATATGCTATCCGACAGCATAAAATATCAGGATCTGTGATCCGAAAAGCATTTCGTTGGTTGCTATAGGTGTAGACATTGGATGGCTGAGTTAACACCAACAAGGTGACCGGAAACAACAAGACTATTGTTCTGTCGGATATGCACGAGTTGTTGAGCAAAGCGAAAAATTCGACAGCATAGAATATAAGAACCGAAGGTCAGCGCAGCTAATTTGTGATCCGAAAAGCATTCCGATTTTTTTCCATAATCAGCCTGCACCGAGATCCGAAAAACATTCAGATTTGTTTTCTACACATCAATCTGCATCATGCTATCGTTGAATAATAAAAAGGAAGACAGCGGATTGAAAATCCTGATACTCATTTCCGGCGGAGCGCAGATCCGCCGGCACATTTGCATTGTAGATTTATATCGTTGGTTGTCAAAGGTGTAGACATTGGATGGCTAAGTTAAAGCCAACAAGTTGACCGGAAACAACAAGGCTATTGTTCTGTCGGA
>UMJM01040711.1_pt1 | contig 14880 bp, 10 predicted proteins | sample 1966031 | NCBI WGS metagenome assembly UMJM01 (sample SAMEA4836150, study PRJEB28245) | human gut metagenome | biome: gut microbiome; material: fecal sample | place: Denmark | collected 2008
CGACTTTTTTAAGCCGAATGCGTTGCGATAGGTTTAAGCAACTTCTTCTCCGAGTCATCCCGAACTGGTTTTCTGGCTGAATCTGTCTCCATTCTGTTGGAAAACGACCTGTTTTTAGCCTTAAAAAGTCGGTAAAAATAGTGTTTCAGGTACTCTGTACACCTTATTATATATAGTCACTCATACAAACAAAGAATAGAATATCATATAAAACTTTTTCAATGTACGGCAAAAGAAAATGACAAAAAAGTTTGGTATTTCCAAAAAAATGCATTACCTTTGCCATCATAAAATAAACAACGAAACGACATAAAAATTATGATGACAATCGAAGAATACAGAGCAGCCATCTTGCAGGCTTTACTCGATGCTAAGAACGAGGACGGCACTCCAGCCATTACTCCAAGGGAAGCACAGGAAGCACTCAACGGATTTACCGACGACGAGTTGCAAGACGGAATCCTATGGAATTCGCCCGAAGACGTGGCATCAATTATCCTCGAGGGATAAATCACGGAAGTTATATTCAGCTACCAACAGATAAGAATAGGAGCAAAGACTCTTTTTGCGGGGTTTTTGCTCCTATTCCCATTTATACTTCCTGTTCTTTCTTCCTTTAAAGACAGTCTTCAACAGCCCCGCAATACTTCATTTCTGTTGCAAAAGCAATAAAAAACTAAAGAATGCGACAAAAAACAAAAGAATGTGCAATTTTTCTTTCACAATTCAATTATTATTTGTAAATTTGCAGCCGCATAAACGGAAAGGGAACTTGCAAATCCCTCTTCAATCAGTTTAAAAAGATAATTTTACCGGTAAAAAAGATATATTAAATAATGAAGATAGAAAACGAAATCATCAGCTCGGTCATCGCTGCGGTGAAGGAGCTTTATGGTCAGGACGTACCTGAGAAGATGGTAGCCCTGCAGAAGACCAAGAGTAATTTCGAAGGTAACCTTACCCTCGTCGTATTCCCATTCCTCAAAATGTCAAAGAAAAAGCCTGAGGATACAGCACAGGAAATCGGCGAATACCTGAAGAAAAACTGCGCTAACGTTATCGCAGACTTCAACGTGGTTAAGGGTTTCCTCAACCTTTCTATCGCTCCTGCCGCTTGGGTAGGACTCTTGAATACCATCAACGCTGACCCTAAGTTTGGTGAGAAGCCAGTTACTGAGAACAGTCCGCTCGTCATGATCGAGTACTCTTCTCCTAACACCAACAAGCCTCTCCACCTCGGTCACGTGCGCAACAACCTCCTCGGCTGGTCATTGGCCCAGATTATGGAGGCTAACGGCAACAAGGTAATCAAGACAAATATCGTTAACGACCGTGGTATCCACATCTGTAAGTCTATGCTCGCCTGGCTCAAGTGGGGCAATGGCGAAACTCCTGAAACTTCCGGCAAGAAGGGCGACCACCTCATCGGCGACTACTATGTAGCCTTCGACAAGCACTATCGTGAGGAAATCGCAGAGCTCAAGGCTCAGTACATGAAGGAGGGCATGGACGAAGAAGCTGCCACAGAGAAAGCTAAGGTAGAGGCTCCGCTGATTAAGGAGGCTCACGAAATGCTCGTAAAGTGGGAGAACAACGACTCTGAGGTTCGTGCACTCTGGCAGAAGATGAACAGCTGGGTTTACGCAGGCTTCGATGAGACTTACAAGATGATGGGTGTAAGTTTCGACAAGATATATTATGAGTCAAATACTTACCTCGAGGGTAAGAAGAAGGTAGAAGAAGGATTAGAGAAGGGTCTCTTCTTCCGCAAGGACGATAACTCTGTTTGGGCTGACCTCACCAACGAGGGGCTCGACCAGAAGCTCCTGCTCCGTTCTGACGGCACTTCTGTTTATATGACTCAGGACATCGGTACTGCCGACCTCCGTTTCAAGGATTTCCCTATCGACAAGATGATCTACGTAGTAGGTAACGAGCAGAACTACCACTTTCAGGTACTCTCTATCCTGCTCGACCGTCTCGGTTTCAAGTGGGGTAAGGACTTGGTTCACTTCTCTTACGGTATGGTAGAGTTGCCTAACGGAAAGATGAAGAGCCGCGAAGGAACCGTAGTAGATGCTGATGACCTGATGGCAGAAATGATTAAGGACGCTCGCCAGACAAGCGATGAGCTCGGCAAGTTCAAGGACATGAGCGAGGAAGAGCGCCAGGAGATTTCACGCATCGTGGGTCTCGGAGCGTTGAAGTACTTCATCCTCAAGGTAGATGCCCGCAAGAACATGCTCTTCAACCCAGAAGAGAGTATCGACTTCAACGGTAACACAGGTCCTTTCATCCAGTATACCTATGCCCGTATCCGCAGCATCATGCGCAAGGCAGCAGCCGAGGGCATCGAGATTCCTGCAGAGTTGGGCGCAGACGCTCCTATCAACGAGAAGGAGATTGACCTCATCCAGAAGATGAACGACTTTGCTGCAGCTGTAGCCGATGCAGGCAACAACTACAACCCTGGTGGTATCGCTAACTACTGCTACGAGTTGACCAAGGAGTTCAACCAGTTCTATCACGACTACAGCATCCTGAATGCCGAGAGCGAGGCTGAGAAGATTACCCGTCTGGTTCTTGCTGCCAACGTGGCTAAGATCTTGAAGAACGGTATGTCTCTGCTCGGCATCGAGGTTCCAGAAAGAATGTAATATATACATAAGATATAATAACCTACAATTTAAAAATAAAAAAAATATTGACTATTTGACATAATGAGCATGGCCCTGGAGCTCGACTCCAAGGCGCATGCTCATTTCAGTTTTAGCCAATCCTTTTTGTTTTCCAACCCCAAAAAGAAAAAAGATGAATAAAATGCCCGTAAATCCTCCTTCATGGAGAAACGATACCGTTTTGCCTCTACCCAACGAAGTTATAGCCAACGCCTGGGCTGTGGATGCCGCCTGTTCCGGCAATCCCGGTCCGATGGAATACCAATGCATCGACCTTCAGACCGGTGCCCAGGTTTTCCACTATGGTCCTATCCACGGCACCAACAACATCGGCGAGTTTCTCGCCATCGTCCACGCCCTCGCCCTGATGCAGCAGAAGGGCATTACCGACAAGATAATTTATAGCGACAGCGTGAATGCCCAGCTCTGGGTAAGCAAGAAACAATGCAAGACCAAACTGGAGCGCACTCCCCAGACCGAACAGCTCTACCAGGTCATCGCCCGAGCCGAGAACTGGCTCCGCACCCACCCCATCAACATACCTATTATAAAATGGGAAACGAAGAAATGGGGCGAGATTCCAGCCGATTTCGGAAGAAAGGGATAAAAAGGACATTTTTATGTGCCTTTCCCGAAATAATGCCCGCAAAAGCTTGCAATTTCAGATATTTTGTTTAATTTTGCAGCTATTACCGTATTAAACATACATAATCGTAAGAATGGAAATAGAAAAAGAAACAATATTATTAATGTCGAAAGGAGACAAGAAAGCATACGAAACGATGTTCCGCAGGTTCTATCCTAAGGTACACCGTTTTGTAGCCATGCTCTTGAAAAACGAAGATGATGCTGATGACGTCAGCCAGCTCATCTTCTTAAAGGTATGGAACAAACGCGAGAAGTTTGCCGATATCCAGAACTTCGATTCCTACCTCTTTATTTTGGCAAAATATACTGTCATCAACTATATTTCCTCCAAGCACATCATCCCAATAGATATTGACAGTCTGCCAGACAGATACGCCAACGAATCTTCGCCACATGACGATGTGGTGGCAAAGGATACCCAGCTGCTCATCGACATGGTGGTAGAAAGCATGCCGCAACAACGCCAGATGATTTATCGCATGAGCCGCGAGCAGCATCTCAAGAACGAAGAGATAGCCCAGCGCCTGGGTATTCAGAAGAAAACGGTAGAAAATCATCTTAACCTAGCTCTTAAAGAAATTAAAAAAGCCTTATATTTGATGATTTTGTTACCTTGCCATTGGGTGTAACACCATTGAAACATGTCTTAAAAATAAATGAAGTTTTTATTATGGCAACAAAGATAAGGGATATCATAGATTATTATAGTGGGCACAATGTGCCGGATGAAATAAAAGAAAGGGTATTAGATAGAATTTCCAATACACAAGACGATAAAGAGGCGAACGAGGCATTTAGAGAATTATGGGACAAGGCTGATTCTGCCTATATGGAAGAAGAAGAAATTTCTGCTGCATACAACCGCCTCTTCGAAACAGAAGAAACAAGAGAAATAGAAAAGAAAAAATCGCTTCGAATCTTCAACTTTGCCAAACTGGCTGCCGTCTTCGTACCGCTGCTGATGCTGATTGTATTCGGCAAGCTCTACGTCCAGATGAACAACCAACTCAAGGATATAAAACTGGCAACCATGCTCCAGGAGCATACCATCAACGAAGAGAGCAAAGTCATCGCCTTGGCAGACGGAACGAAAGTAAGACTCAGCCAGAGTTCCGTACTCCTCTATCCTTCCTCTTTCAAAGGAGCAGAAGAACGCAAGGTTTTCCTGTCGGGAGAGGCATTCTTCGACATCAGACATGATGATGCCCAGCCGTTCCACGTCAGCACTCCTCATTTCGAGATTACCGACTTGGGCACCTCTTTTACGGTTTCATCTTATTCAAATACAGATGAAGTATCTGCCACACTCAAAACCGGCAAGATAGAACTCCGCATCATAGGTCAGGAAGACAAGGTTTACAGCATGAAGCCTAACGACCAGTTAGTATATAATGTAAAGACCAAGGCAGTAAACCTCCGCAAGGTTTCGGCCGAAGAAGATGGTACAAGCTGGCGCAACAAGGAGATTGACCTGAACGATGTAACGCTGGCAGAAGCTGGTAAGATTCTGGGTAATGCATACGGAGTGAAATTCACCTTCCGTTCAAAGATTCACCAGAAGACGAAGGTTACAGTTCATTTCAACCGTGGCGAAACCCTCTCGGGAGCCATGTTTGTCCTGAAGAACCTGATTCCTGGTCTGGAATATGAAGTGAAGAAAGATGAAGTAATCATCAGGTAGGCATATATTATAATAGGTAAACAAAAGGCGCATTATGTAAAAATGATGCGCCTTTTTTCATAAAAGAGTATCTCTGCACGGGATATGAAAACAGAAATAATAACATAAACTGGAAATATCATGATAAAGAATTTGATTTTTGATTTTGGAAAAGTACTCGTAGATTACGAATACTTTGAAACGCTTGACCAGATATTCAAGACCCACGAACAGGCTGAAGAATTCTATCATCTCCTGATAGACGGCAAATGGAATGAGAATATGGATCGCGGAGATTCTTTCGAAGAAACCTTCTGCAAGATGCAGCAGATCATGCCGCAATATAAGGAAGAAATAGCAACCGTAGCCCAGCGCTTTAACGATTTTGTAAGGGGCGAAAAAGAAGGTATGCGCACCTTGCTGACCCAGTTGAAGGCAGAAGGCTACCACCTTTACGGACTTTCCAACTGGTGCACCAAGGTTCACGAAACGATGGCACAATATCCCATTTTCCAACTTCTGGAAGGACAGGTGATTTCTTCAGAAGAGAAAATCATCAAACCCGACAGAGCTATTTATGAAAGAATCTGCCAGAAATATAATCTGAAACCAGAAGAATCCCTTTTTGCTGACGACAGAATAGAGAATGTAGAAGCCGCCCAGCGTTTCGGAATGCAGGCCATCTGCTTTGAGGATACTGCGCAGTACGAGCGGGAATTGAGAAAAATTCTGTCTGAGGAAAGAACGATGTAAGTTCTGATTATCAAAAGCATTACTGCTATTTCCATACCCAAAGCATTACTTTTTAAAAAAAATCAAGGCTCTAAATTAGCAGCAAGAAATGCTAATTTTAGAGCCTTCATATTATGTATTTATAATTTCCAAAAGAAGAATTTTATAGGGTGTTTGCGAACACAAGATGTTTTTTTCAGAAAAACTTCATTTTAACAGTTTTGTAATTGGGTGTAACTCTCTTTCCCGTTGTCTTCAAGACGTAACAAGCAAATTATTATTAACTTAAAAAGATAAAGTATGAATCTTAAACGAATCTCTGCGTCATGCTTCTGTTTGCTCCTGGCAGGCCAGATGACCCTTTCGGCTCAGAACGTCAGCTTCAGCTCAAACAAGGTAACGCTTAAGTCTGCTTTTGAGAAGATTGAAAAGGAATCTAAGTACAAGATTGCCTACAACTCCTCACAGCTGGATGCTAACCGTTCGGTTACATTAACCAAGAAAAGTGATGATGTCTTTGGTATGTTGAACCAATTGCTCAAAGGTACCAATTTTACCTATGAGATGGAAGGCAACTACATCGTCATCAAGCCTCAGCAAAAAGCTAAATCTCAGGCTCATGGCAAGAAAATCAAGGTACGTGGTGTTGTGAAAGACGAAACTGGCGAGCCAGTTATCGGCGCTACCGTCATGGAGAAGGGTACCACCACCAATGGTGTTGTAACCGATATTGACGGCAACTATACCATCGAGATTCCTGCAGACGGAATGTTGGCAGTATCATACATTGGCTGCAAGGACCAGGACATCAAGGTAAATGGTCGCGAAGTAATCAATGTTAACCTGGCAGATGATAATAAGGTATTGAGCGAAGTTGTAGTTGTTGGTTATGGTACTCAGAAGAAAGCTAATTTAACTGGTGCTGTGTCAATGATTACTGCAGATGACATAAACAATCGCCCAGTATCAAATGCAGCTGGCGCATTACAAGGTGCAGATCCTTCTGTAAACTTGACTTTTAATTCAGGAAGTTTGGATTCTGGTTATAGCATTGACATTCGTGGTGTCGCTTCCATTAATGGAGGTAGTCCATTGGTGTTGGCTGATGGCATGGAGGTCAACTTGAGCCAGATAAATCCTAATGACATTGAATCTATCTCAGTTTTGAAAGATGCTTCAGCTTCTGCAATTTATGGTGCCAAAGCCTCTTCTGGTGTTATTTTGATTACTACAAAGAGTGGAAAAGACTCAGAAGGTAAAGCTTCCATATCATATAATGGTCGCGTAGGTTGGAAACAGAATACAACTTCAACAGATTTCATTCATACAGGTTATGACCATGTAAATCTTGTCAACCAATTCTATGAGGCTTACCAAGGCAAATTGATGGCAAATTATACTGACAAAGATTTGCAGATGCTTTATGATAGACGTAATGACAAAACCGAAAATCCAGATAGACCATGGACTGTAGTTGGCGATGACGGAAAGTATTATTATTATGGCAACTTTGACTGGTATGATTATTTCTATCGTAAAACAAGACCAGAGCAGGAGCATAATGTTTCTGTGACAGGTGGTAATGATAAGGTTAATTATTTTGCAAGCGGCCGTTTCTTTACACAGGATGGTATCTTTAATATCTACAAAGATAATTATCAGAATGTATCCTTTAGAGGAAAACTGAATGCCAAGTTGTCTAAACATTTGACGTATTCTGTTAATTTCAATTATAACAAAACGGCCTACAAATATGCAGGTTTCTATAATGAGCAGCAGACTATTTCTAGTTTGCAGTCAAACATTTTGTCTTCTTTCGTACCAAGAAATCCTGATGGCTCTGTTGTACAGTATACAAACCAATTGACCTCCAATTCACCTTTGGGCTCTGGCCATGCAGGTTTCCTGACAGCAAACGAGGCGCGCAACTCTCGTGAAAACAAGTACTGGATTGTTGCAAATCAACTTGATTATAAAGTATTTGACGATTTGGTCTTGACGGCTTCATACGCTTATAAAAACAGAAATTACATTTATAAGAGAAGAAGTATGCCTTTTGAGTATTCACGCGCAGAGGGAGCAACTTCAACATTTACTTCTGGTACTATAACAGATTACTATCAGGAAGGGCACATGCAGATAGACGACAACAACCTGAATATATATGGTACCTATACTCATATATGGGACAAAAAGCATAACTTAAAGGTTGTAGCAGGTGGTCAATATGAGGATTATAGAACAACTGATTTATCTGTAAAAAAGAATGATCTTCTTTCTAAAGATTTATCTTCTTTCACCGTCGCACAAGGTGAAACTACTGTTGGACATGACATATCTGCATATAGAACCTTAGGATATTTTGCCAGAGTCAATTACGACTATGAAGGTAAATATTTGGCTGAGATTAGCGGCCGATGGGATGGAACTTCTAAGTTTGCGTCAAAAGACCGCTGGGGATTTTTCCCTTCTGCTTCAATTGGTTGGCGAATGAGTTCTGAGAAATTCTGGAATAAGTTATTGCCTGTAGTAAATAATGCTAAGTTCCGTTTCTCTGTAGGTAGTCTTGGAAACCAGCAAGTAAACAACTATGCTTATTTTGACCAGATTTATACAGACAACAAGATGTCTTATACATTTGACGGTTTGAACAAGGCATATTATGCAAGTGTGTCTTCTCCGTTATCTTCATCTTTAACTTGGGAGACAGTTTCTACCTACAACTGGGGTTTGGATTTGGGTTTCTTGGATAGTAAATTAACTTTGACAGCGGATATTTACATCCGTGACACCAAAGACATGCTAACCCATTCTATAACATTACCATCTGTATTTGGAGCAACTACTCCAAAAGAAAACTGTGCAGATTTGAGAACAAATGGATGGGAATTGTATATTGGATGGCAAGATAAATTTAATTTAGCAGGCAAGCCATTCCATTATAATGTATCAGCGACAATCGGAGATTACAAGTCAAAGATTACCAAATTTAACAATCCTGATAAGTTGATTTCTGATTATTATGAAGGAATGACTTTAGGTGAGATTTGGGGCTATAAGGTAGCAGGTCTTTTTGCAACGGATGAAGAAGCAGCAGCTTATCAGGCAAAGATTAACGATAAGGCTGTTAACGGTCGTGTATACAGCTCTAAGAAAGATAACCATTTGATGGCAGGTGATGTAAAATTCATGGATTTGGATGGTGATAATGTTATTTCTGAAGGCTCTGGTACAGTTGCAGACCCAGGAGACAAGAGAATTATTGGTAATAGCTTACCACGCTATTCTTATTCTTTCCGTTTGGGAGCAGATTGGAACGGAATTGATTTTAATGCATTCTTCCAAGGTGTAGGTAAACGCAATTGGTATCCTACAACCTATGCATATGATTTCTGGGGACCATATTCTTTCCCTTCATTGTCATTCATCCACAAGGATTTCACGGATAATGTTTGGAGCGAAGATAACCAGGGAGCTTATTTCCCACGTCCTCGAGGATATGCGTCTTATAGTGGAGGTGCATTGGGTGTTGTTAATGATAGATATTTACAGAATGCTGCTTATTTGCGCTTGAAGAATTTGACTGTAGGTTATACAATTCCTATTAGCAAGAAAATTATCAATTCTTTGAGAGTATATTTTACAGCAGAGAACTTATTCTATTGGTCTCCATTGAAGAAGTACTGCAAGACGGTTGATCCAGAAATGATTTATGCTTCATCATATAATTCTGGTTCGGGAGTTGGTTATAGTTATTCTAAATCATTCTCTTTTGGTCTTGATATAAAATTCTAAATATAAAAAGGTAATAGCAATGAAAAAGTTAATAAATATATTGGGGGCTGCTTTACTCATTACAAGCTTAACATCTTGTGATAGTTGTTGGATATGTCCCCTGAAGACACAATGAGTCCTGAGACCTATTTTAGTTCTACACGAGAATTGAAATTATGGACAGATGGATTTTATAGCCAGTTGGAAGGTGCAGATGACGTGATTGGCATCAATGCGGATGACAATATTGATACCGAGTTAGGTGCTACTTTGCTTGGGCAACGTTCTGCTGCTGATGAAAATGGTTGGAACTGGACACAACTTCGTTCTATAAACTATTATTTACAGCATTCAGATAGATGCAAAGACGAAGTTGGTCGTAAGGAAAATGATGGAGTTGCTTACTTTATGAGAGCATACTTCTATTATGTTAAAGTCAGAAGATATGGAGATGTACCTTGGTATGACCAAGTCTTAAATTCTGACCAAGATGAACTTTTGGCTAAAGCACGTGATGATCGTGAAGTTATTATGGATCATGTCATGGAGGACCTTGACAAGGCAATAAACATGCTTTCGTCAACCAAGAGTGTCTATTACGTAACGAAATGGACAGCATTAGCCCTTAAGACTCGTGCTGCTCTGTATGAGGGAACTTATCGTAAATATCGTAATATGCCTAATGCAGAAAAGTATCTGAATCAAGTAGTTGATGCTGGTGAAAACTTTATCAAGAATAGTGGTTACAAACTTTATACAACAGGTGATACTCCTTATCGCTCCTTGTTTAATAGTTTGGATGCTTGTTCTGATGAAGTCATCTTGGCAAGAAGATATAGTTCTGATGCAAATGTAATGCATGGTGTTCCTTTTGCTATCAAGAATTCTCGCCAAGGTTTTACCAAGCGATTCATGAATCACTATTTAATGGCAGATGGCTCTCGCTATACTGACAAACAAGGCTGGGAAACAGATGACTTTGTAGCAGAAACTAGCAATCGTGACCCTCGTATGGCTCAAACAGTTTTATGCCCAGGTTACATTCAGAAAGGCGCAACAAAGGTGACAGCAAACAACTTAAATGCTCTAACAGGGTATCAACCGATTAAGTATATTGCAGAGTCTAAATATGATGGCGCAAATAAGGCATTTACAGATTGGTCTTTGTTTAGAACAGCAGAAGTTTATTTGAACTATGCTGAGGCTAAGGCTGAGTTGGGAACCTTGACACAAGGAGACTTGGATGTTTCTATCAACAAGATTCGTGATAGAGCGAAAATGCCACACTTGAATATGGCTGATGCAAATGCTAACCCTGACCCATTGATGATGGAGTATTATCCTAACGTGACAAAGAGTGGCAATACTGGTGTCATCTTGGAAATCCGTAGAGAGCGCACTGTAGAGTTGCCTTTGGAAGGTTTCCGCTTGTGGGATATTTTCCGTTGGAAAGAAGGTCAGCAGTTGACAAAACCATTCTATGGTTGCTACTTCCCTAGAGATGGTGAGTATGATATGGACAATGATGGTACAAATGACTTACTTTTATATACGGCGGATAAGGGAACTTTCAAGGGCACATCAAAGAAAATAGGAAAAGACTTGGATTTGTCGAATGGAACTTCTGGCTACATTTATCCATTCAAGCAGATTACAATTACTTGGGATGAGAACAGGGATTATCTTTGGCCAATTCCTGCAAGCGAAAGAGTCTTGACTGGTGGTAAGCTCACGCAGAACCCTGGTTGGACGGATAGTACGAATTTTAATTAAACTGATATGGTTAGTGGGCTAGTCCCACTAACCTCTAATATTATAATGAGATGAGAAATATCATTGTTACTTTGGTGAGCATGTTCTTTATATTGAACGTGTCTGCACAAAACAAAGGTTTTGATTTCCTTCAGAAAAAGATGTATGATGGGGGAAAGTCTAATTATGTGATGATTTTTGCACATCGCGGAAATTGGAGAGGCGCACCAGAAAACTCTCTTCAGGCATATAAGCAATGTATAGATGGTGGCATTGATGGTGTGGAGATTGATGTCCATATGACTAAGGATAGTGCCATTGTAATGATGCATGATGATACTGTGGATAGAACTACCACCGGTACGGGATTGGTTTCTGATTATACTTTGGAAGAAATTAAAAAACTGAATTTGAAATCTCCGATAGGTGTTATTACTCGTCAGAAAGTACCAACTCTAGACGAAGTCTTGGAGCTTTGTAAAGGAAAGGTATATATTCAGATTGATAAATGGCAACCTTGTAAGGAGAAAGTCTTAGAAATTATTCATAAGCACAAGATGCTGAAGCAGTGTATCTTCCGTGGTACTTTTAATAGTAAGGTATATGAGGAGAAATATGCTAAACTCTTGAAAGGGTGTATCTTTAGCCCAGTTGTTGTTTGTAATGGCAAAACTGATGACCAAAAGTTGGATGATTATATGAATCATATTAAGACTCCAATTATGAGCTTGTCTTTCAAGAGAGATGACTATCCTATCTTAAATCGTGCGGAAGAAATGAAGAAGCATGGCTATCGTATCTGGTATAACTCACTTTGGGATACTTTTAATGGTGGTCATGATGATGAGATGGCTTTGGATGATCCCGATGGAAGTTATGGTTGGCTTCTAGACAAAGGAGCAAACATCATCTTCTGCGATAACTCATTCTTATTGCTGGATTATTTGAAAAAGAAAGGAAGAAGATAATTTTTTTGCTTCTTTCGTGTAATACGTGTTAAATTTTAACTAACCAAAAATATGAAACAGAAAGTTTTATTATTGCTTTTAGCAATTGTATGCAGTGCAAATATCTTTGCACAAGACAGAGTTAGCAAGATTCGCGCTAAACTCTTGAATCGTGATGAGTCTTCAGTGATTGTGGCTTCACATCGTGGTGACTGGCGTAACTTTCCTGAAAACTCTTTGGAGGCGATAGACAATGCAATCAAAATGGGCGTTGACATTGTTGAGATTGATTTACAAAGGACAAAAGATGGCGTGTTGATATTGATGCATGACCCAAAGATAGACCGTACAACAACTGGTAAAGGTACCATTTCTGAGTTGACTTATGATTCTATTGCTAAAACTCACTTGAAGAATGGATGTAATATCCGCACTATCCATAGAGTTCCAACATTGGAAGAAGCTCTTGTTCATGCACGAGGTAAGATTATGTTGAATTTAGACAAGGCAGACAGATATTTCGAACAAGTCTACGAGTTGATGAAGAAGACTGGCACAACAAAGCAGATTATAATGAAAGGCACTAAATCTGCAGAAAAGGTAAAAGAACTATATGGAGAATATCTAAATGATGTTATCTATATGCCTATTGTGAATTTGGACAAGTCTAATGCAGAGCAGCAACTCAACAAGTTTATGAAGGATATGAATCCTGTGGCTTTTGAATTGTTGTTTAAGAGTGATGAGAATAAACTTCCATTGTCATTGCCAAAGAAAATGAAAGGTAAATCTTTGATTTGGTATAATACCTTATGGGATACTATGGCAGGAGGACATGATGATGATATGTCTTTACAAGACCCTAATAAGGGATATGGTTATCTCATAGATACTTTGGGAGCTAGAATTATACAAACAGATAGACCTCAGTACTTATTGGATTATTTGCGTTCTCGCAACCTTCATGATTAAATGTTATGTGGAAGAAAATCATAGATTATTATAAAATTCCAGAAGCAGCTATAGAACCGAGTACAGATAGTGCTCGGTTCAAAAAAATACGCCTTATTTCATTCCTTACTGCAACTTTGGGATATGGTATGTATTACGTTTGTCGTTTAAGCATGAATGTAATTCGTAAACCAATGGTTGATGATGGTGTTTTTACAGAAACTGAAATAGGTATCATAGGCTCTTGCTTGTTCTTTACTTATGCTATAGGTAAATTCTGTAATGGTTTTATAGCAGATAGAAGTAATGTGAAAAAGTTGATGTCAACAGGTCTTTTGATTTCGGCTTTGATAAACTTGGCGCTTGGATTCACCAATTCGTTTATCGTGTTCGCAGTACTTTGGGGTATCAATGGATATTTTCAATCTATGGGAGCAGCATCTGGAGTAGTATCACTATCCCGCTGGTTTGATGCATCAAATCGTGGTACTTATTATGGTTATTGGAGCGCAAGTCATAATTTAGGTGAGGCTATCACTTTCATATCCATTGCTATTCTTGCTACTAATTTTGGGTGGCGATATGGATTGATTGGAGCAGGCTTAATCGGCATTGCTTATTTTTTCATTATGCAATGGTTAATGAAAGATACACCTCAGAAGTATGGCTATTTATTAGAGGATGCGACTTCTAAAAAAGAAGAAAAGAATAAGGCTGATTTCAACGCAAGTCAGAAGACTGTCTTATGTAGTCCTGCTATATGGATTCTAGCTTTAGCAAGTGCGTTTATGTATATAAGTAGATATGCTGTAAACAGTTGGGGAGTCTTTTATCTGGAGACGATGAAGGGATATTCTACTCTTGACGCAAGCTTTATTATTTCCATCAGTTCTGTTTGTGGTATTGTAGGAACAGTTGCTTCAGGTTTAATCTCAGACAAATTATTCAAAGGATCTAGAAACATACCGGCTTTGGTCTTTGGCTTGATGAATGTTTTGGCGCTATGTTTATTCTTATTAGTACCAGGCGTTCATTTCTATATTGATGTTATTGCTATGGTATTATTCGGACTAGGAATCGGCGTTCTGATTTGTTTCCTCGGTGGTCTTATGGCCGTAGATTTAGCTCCTAAGAACGCAGCAGGTGCAGCTCTTGGTGTTGTCGGCGTGGCAAGCTACATTGGTGCCGGTATCCAAGACATTATGAGCGGTCTACTCATCGAGGGCAACAAGCATCTGGTAAATGGCGTAGAGACCTACGACTTTACCTACATCAATTATTTCTGGATTGGTGCAGCTTTGATGTCTGTACTATTGACACTTTTGGTTTGGAATGCGAAGCCAAAGACTGTTTAAGAAATAAACGAAGCTATCATCAAAATACTCTTCACTCTTCACCTTTCGGCCGGAAACCCCTGTGTTTATCGGCATTCCGAGGGGTGAAGAGTTGTTTTTATCTCTTCACCCACTCTTCACCACTCTTCACCTTCAGAAACGGAAACAGAGGCGAAAGACTGATAGATGGATTGCAAATCAGCCAGAACTGAAGGGTGAAGAGTGGTGAAGAGCAGGTGAAGAGTGCCCGAATACTCTTCACCCCTCGGAATGCCGATAAACACAGGGGATTCGGGGCTTTTGGTGAAGAGTGAAGAGTATTTGGCAGGAAGCCTATACGAAAACAAAATAAAGGAGGTTTCGATAACTGTTCCAGTAAAACAGCCGACTAGCGACAAATGCGC
>UMJM01028695.1_pt1 | contig 14852 bp, 19 predicted proteins | sample 1966031 | NCBI WGS metagenome assembly UMJM01 (sample SAMEA4836150, study PRJEB28245) | human gut metagenome | biome: gut microbiome; material: fecal sample | place: Denmark | collected 2008
CAGAAAGCTATATCGGCCGGGATGCCCTTTTTGTCAGAACTGGTTCCGGATGGAATTTTAAGTGCTGTGGAACAGTACCTAATACAACTACATATAAAGGTGAGGTCGCTCGAATGAGTGACTTGCCTCTTACACCGGAGATTGGAGATTTTTACAAGGTTGGAAGCCGGACGCTTTTTTACAATGATGGTTGGAATGAGCTTGCTTCATCAAGCAGAAAAGGAGAATAACATGGGAAGAATTGTAAAAGATGTTGTGAGACAGGAGGATTGACTATGTTTGACATTTTAAAAGAAGAATTTAGAGCAAATACAGCGAAAATGCAACAGATCAGAGCTGCACATGAGAAAAAGGAACAGGAAATTCGGGACGTTTACGCGCCTGGGAAGATTCCCCAATTCCTGCATGAAGAAGAGGAAAACTATAAGTCCGCAATGAAAAAAGCTAGATTGGACGCAATTAATCGATTGAATAGTACAGTTGGGAAGTTGGAGGCGCAACAGGGCGGTATGACTGCTGCAATTGACGCTGAGCTGTTAGCAACCTTAAACGCTGTCGGTGGCTCAGGAGTGGGGCTGACTGCTGCCGAACTTCGCGAGTTAGGTGAAAAGGTTCTTTCGTCTGGCAGTTCTATTTGTGCACGGAAACTGTCGGAAATTGCAGAAGAATCTGGAATTAAATTAACCATGCCAGACCCGGATAAAGCACGATCAGTATTATACGAATGCGCAGAAGAACTACTTGATTTTTATAAGAACTACGATGGAATAGCACAATATGAGACTAATATGTCTATTGATGAGGGAAAGTATTATTTTAAACTGAACGGAAAGTTCATTGATGAGTATGAAAAAAAGTTTGAATCAGCCTCAACGAGCAATCTTGCAAGGATTAAAGAAGCTGTTGCCAGAGCTCACGAAACTGGACACGGAGAGACCATTGAAGCCGCAACGGAACAGTTCCGAAAGATGGTTCGTGCCGATGATCTGCCGGAAAAGAAACCAAGCGAAGCAGCCGCATTTGCAAAAGCTTATTCTGAGAGAATGTGCCCACAGGAAAAAGCCTTGCAACCGCAAGTGGAATTTATGCGACCATCCCCGGGAATTGCGTGTAAACGAGTACCGCACCCGAAGCCGCGCCCTAATTTAACATACAATACTACGGATACAGCAGCCAGCACAGCAGCAAAGGAACTTTCCGAACGCGCTTTTTTGCTTCCGTCTGCTGACGAACTGGGGATTTAAGAGCGTTTCCCGGTGCTGAAATGGTGCCGGGGCGCAAACAGGAGGGGATGCAGTGACCGATCAAGAAATTGTTGGATGTTTGATAACGGAATTTTCCACTTTCTATCGGATATCGCCGGAACGTATTGAGAAAGCTTTCAAGATTGCCCGGGGAGAATTGGGAAATGGTTTACACGCATATGCTGCTACTCAATCAGTTTTGGTGCGAATGTTCCGGGATGATTTCAAGAAGGCTTGGAAAATAACGAATGAAACAGAAGAAGCCATGAGAAAAATTTTAAGCAAATAAAAAAGAACCCTGGTTATTTTAGCGTGCATTAAGTAACCAGGGTTTTCTTGTTATAATATGAATTTGCTATATTTATGTGTATTAATACATGTATTAACATAAATATTAACCACTGCATTAACACATAACCCATTGCCTTGTTAGGACGAGTGTAGATGTTTTACATTTAATAGAAAGTATAAAATAGACGTATATAAAAATAGTATCAAAAGTTGTTGCTTTTTGGCACCAGAAGTGATATATTATTAGTATAAATTAAACGAACGTTTAAAATGAACTTTTGGGAGGGCAACGAGCAATGAAAAATAAAGCATTTGGTTATTGTAGAATCTCAACAGCGAAACAGAGCATAGAAAGACAGGAACGAAACATTAAAGCGGCATATCCGGAGGTGGTCATTGTAAGGGAAGTATACACTGGAACAAAGGTTGCAGGTAGAACAGAATGGGAAAAACTTTATAAGACTGTTAAGACTGGCGATACAATTGTATTTGACTCTGTGTCCCGAATGAGCAGGAATGCAACAGAGGGCGTTGAGCTTTACATGGATTTATTTAATAAAGGTGTAAATCTAGTATTCCTGAAAGAATCCTATATAAATACAGAAGTGTACAAAAGCACTATTGAACAGACTATAGGGGCAACTGGAAATGATATAGCGGATATTTATATTGAAGCTACAAACAAGGTCATTAAGTTGCTGGCAGAAAAGCAGATCATAAAAGCATTTGAACAGTCAGAGAAAGAAGTTGAAGACCTTCACCAGAGAACCAGAGAGGGGATTGAGACCGCCAGATTAAATGGTAAACAGATAGGAAGAGTTGCTGGAAAGAAATATACAACTGTTAAGGAAAGAACGTATAAACCAGAGATTTTAAGGCTGTCCAAAGACTTTAACGGAACGAATACAGATGCCGAGGTTATGGCATTTACAGGGCTGTCGAGGGGAAGTTACTATAAATATAAACGTGAACTAAAAGCAGAAATTGAGAATAACTGAGAATTGGTAAATGGTGCGGAAAATTGTTCCGTGCCTTTTTTTATTGACATTATTGGAACTCAGTAATATAATATAATTATTGGAACTCAACAATAGAAAAGGGGTGAAATAGTGACAGTTCCAAAGAAACCAGGGAGACCAGTAGAACCAGAAGCGAAACGCCATGATATAAAGGTTCGTGTTGATGATACGATGTATAACAATTTGGTTGAATATTCTGCGAAACATGAACGAACAAAGGCAGAAGTTATAAGAATGTCGCTTGATAAGTTTCTTAAGGAATCCGGAAACAGTAAATAAAAAACAGTCCCACTCACCGACCAAAGCGAAAAAGGACTGTTTAAATACACAGGGGTTAACCTGTATGAAATATATTCTATCATACAAGGTTCGCCCAGACAAGGGAGGAATAGCAATGCAAAGAACAATGACCTATTCAGAATGGACATATCTTTTCAAGAAGTCACTCAAAAAAGCAATTAAACAAAGACTTATCCAGGCAGCACAGCTTTTGATTCTAACGGCTCTTGTAACCATGCCGATCTGGATGTTTGTGGACTGGTTATTGCGAGGATATTGATTGATAGAAAGGAACCTTGATAGATGAATAGAAAATATACAATGTCATTGATTAATAGTGCATTAATGAACTTAAAACATGATGAAGCAAAGAAGTTTTATACACAAATTTTACCGAATCGCTTAGAGAATACCCGAAAAAGTTTTAAAGGGACAACAGAAGAATTGAATGGCCTACTTGAAGAAATGGAAGAAGACTTAGCTTTTGAGTTTTGGGAAAATTTAGATAAAAAAATAGAACAGGAAAAGGAAGAACTTGAAAATGAGTATAGACCACAGATGAAAAATGTAAATTTACAGGAAGAGGGAAACCAAACACTTGCGACAGAGATTATTTGTGATCAGAAAAAGGAAATTGAGAAGTTAAAAGCGGAATTACGAAGAGAAAAAGCTCGTCATGAGAAAACAGAACAAATAGAATATCAAAAAGATTTCACAGAAATTTTTAGCAGAATCAAAGATGAACAGCTTCTCAGATGCCTTTATATAATAGCTTCAGACATCTTAGAGGAATCTCTGAAGAAGAAAGAAACTTTAACAGTTAAGTTCCGTAGACAGATTAACCGTCTTAAATATGGCGAAATCGAATATATTGAGAGCCGAAACAAATACATTATTATTCACTGCACTTGCGGTACGGTTTATACGGAACGATGTAAACTGTCTGATATTGAAGAATTACTGGATTCCAGATTCTTAAGGTGTCACCAGAGCTATCTGGTGAATATGAATCACATTCAGTCAGCAGGTGATAATTTTATTATGGATTCCGGGGATGTTGTTCAGATAAGGAAAAACGGGGCAAAGGAAATCAAAGAAAAATATAAAAAATACATAAGTTGAATTATAATTATAGGCGGTGTGTGGAGTCCATATGCCGCTTTTTCTTGCTTCTTTATCGGTTACGTTGTAAGATTAATACAAGTATTAACATGAAAATTAACCATCGTATTAACATTAGTATTAACATATGTATTAATACAAGAAATAGGGGGGACTTTATGCAGATAATCGCAGTTGCGAATCAAAAGGGCGGAGTTGGAAAAACTACAACGTCAACAGTTCTTGCATCAGGACTTTATTCAAAAGGGCATAGGGTGTTATTATGCGATCTGGACCCACAGACCAATGCAAGCTTTATGACCGGTGTAGATGTGTTGAGTGTAGCAAATTTATATGACGTATTTAAGGGTGAAAAGACTGTAAAGGAAACTATTGTTCCTGTTAGATTAGGTTTTGACTTATTGCCGGGTAGTTTGCTATTGGCGGCGGCTGACAGCGAATTTACGCAGACAGGGCGTGAGTATATGCTCAAAGAGGCTCTGGATTCAATCAAAGAGCAGTATGATTATATTGTGATTGATACACCGCCAACATTGGGAATACTAGTAACTAATGCCCTTACAGCAGCGAACAAGCTGATTATTCCGGTTGGAGCTGGGGATATATTCTCATTACAGGGATTAACACAGTTTTACGGAATTATCCAGAATGTGCGAAAGTACTGTAACCATGAATTGCAGATATCCGGTTTATTGATCACAAGATATAACAGCCGGTCAAACGTAAACCAGGCATTAAAGGGACAAGTACAGCAGATAGCAGAACAGATGGAAACGAAAGTGTTTAAGGCTGCCATCAGAGAATCAGTGTCAGTCAAAGAAAGCCAGCTACTTAAAGAAGATTTATTTGAACAGGCACCACGTTCTAATGCGGCAAAAGATTACCAGGCATTTATTCGTGAGTTCCTGGAAGGTGAGGTGTAATAATGGCAAAGAAGAAAACAGATCTTGCATCAGCGGCACAGGAAGCTACAGCACGTATGTTTAGTGGGTCTCAGAAGCAAGCAGAGAAGCCCAAACAGGAAGAGTCTAAGAATACTGCACCTATTATTCTAGAAGCTACAGAACAGGCAAATACGACCTCACAGACAGCACCTAGACCGGCACAGAAGCCAATGCAGAAACAACAGGGTAAGCGTAAGACGCATAAGGTATTTGGGGCCTGGATAGATAAGGATACACTAAGCAAGTGGAAGGCATACACAGATACAAAGAATATAACCAGTGAACAGCTGATGTTATGCGCTATCAATTATTATATAGATTGTGAGTATCCAATAACACAGGAAGAACAAGAAGTATATAAGGAACATTTAAAGAGAGAACAAGAGCTTATCAATGAGAATGCAAGAGGTAAAAGGATATAGGTATTAATACACGTATTAATCAATGTATTAATATCATGTATTAACACATTGGAGTTGTACCAGATCAGAATGGTTACAGCTCCTTTTTTTCTGCCTGGAATAGACGGGGAGGGGGTCTATAGGAAGGTCCCCGGGCGGTCTAGTGAATCCCCCGAGTAAAATTTTTAAATAAAAAGCCTCTTTCTATACGAAAACCTGCATGTTCAAAAATTTCTTAAAAAACAAAAAGGCTTATAATTCATTGCGTAAAACGCTCTATTTTCGATTTTAAATGTATCAGCGGTAAAATGTTCCAGTAAACCGTTCAAAACGATTCTGGGGCAAAATAACAAAGGAATAGAGGGGGGAGTAGTGAAACGTGACGCCCCTTGTCTTGCATTGTAAGGACATATTATAAAACATAAGTACTAAAAATTAATTATTGACACCAAAATAAGAAAGGATTATACTGGACTTATAAGAAAAAGGAGGGCTGCAATATGGCAAGAGAAACTAATACACAGTTAAAGAAAGAACTGGAAGAAGCTAGGGAAACCGTTAAAGATTTGATGCTTAAGCTGGCAGGAATGAATAAGAAAGCAAATACAGCCTATGAGCAGTCACCATTATACGAGGCAAATCAAAATCAAATAGCTACGTTGAATAAAAAATGTGATCAGCTTCAGGAATCGCTGGATGATGCGAAGCTTACAATCAGACAGCTTGAAGTCAACATTGAAATCATGGGAGCGAATGCAGAAAAAAACGATAGCAACAAGGCTTTGTTAGAGTGTCAAGTATTAAGAAAAGACAATGCGGAACTCCATAGTGAACGCAGAAGATTAATATTTGAGAACAAGAAACTGAAAGAAGATAATGAAGTCTTTAAACAGAAAGTTGCAGATCTGGAAAATAGCGTTAATGAATCCCACAAGAATACAATAGCAGTTGGTAAAACGATGGAGGAATCAAGTGAATTTTATCTGAAGCAGATACAAGAGCTTCAGGAAGAGAATAGAAAACTCCGGAGCCAGTCAGAGCCGGTTCGTAATGCCAGAGGTGCCGGCAGAAAGAAAAATGATGCAACGTATATGAAACGCTATGCAGAATTTGCTAATCTTGTTAGGAAAGGCAATAACATGACGGAGATCATGGAGCTGATGGAAATAAGCAGAAGCACGTACTTTCGTTTTATGAAATCTTACAAAGAAGACCTTGAATTTGATACCGCAATTGATACAGCACAAGAAGAAATTAGAAAGAAAAATAAAGTATCAAAAAATAATAAATGATACCAATTAAAAGGTAAAAATACTTCATTGATAATATACGGACGGACTATTTGACAGTGTGTAAGTAGTCCGTTATAATAGCTTGAAAAGGTAAAAAAACAGTATTGATAATATACGGACGGACTATAGGGTTTTGGAACAGGAGATATACTATATATTATGAATTATATAACAGAATGGCTGAATTTATACTTTGACGAGATAAAAAGCAAAGATTTTTACAGAATGATGTTTCCGGAAGGTTTTCTTGACTCTGAAGGGAGAATGACAAAAGGGAAATACTGCGGAATCATTGTAAGTATCACTCAGCAAAAAAGAAAAGATGGAAAGCCATTAATAAAACGATATACGGTAACTGATGAGTTGAATGCAGTTGATGAAATAGTAAAGACAGATGATTTTTGTTTGATTAGTCCATTGTCTTATGCCGGTAAACAGAATACTGCAAAGAATGCCAGAGCCCTGTATGGAATTATTATAGACTTAGATCATATACGGATAAAGGGTGATACACCACAAGGCCTCATAGATTACTGGGTGGGCCATGTTCAGAATGCAGAGCGTTTGCCAAAGCCGACAGCAATTGTCAGTTCTGGAACAGGGGTACATCTGTGTTATTTGTTGGAAAAGCCGATTCCATTATTTCCGAATACAGTTGAGCAACTGCAGAAATTTAAGCATGAGCTTACACGCTTGACTTGGAATGAGGGTATAGTGGATATTGAAGACGACAAAGATATACAGTATGAGGGAATATATCAAGGTTTCCGTATGGTTGGCACGATTACGAAGAACGGAGCCAGAACAAGGGCATTCCTGACAGGTGAGAAAGTTTCTATGGAGTACCTAAATCAGTTTGTAGGTAAAGAATACCAGGTAACAGAGTTTTGTTATAAATCTGCATTAACATTGGATGAAGCTAAAGAAAAGTATCCGGAATGGTACGAAAGGAAGATTGTAAGACAGGAGCCGCCAAAAGCATGGCATGTTTCAAGAAATTTATATGATTGGTGGAAGCGTAGAGTGTATGCAGAGGCTCGCTTGGGTCATCGTTACCATTGTATGATGGTTTTAGTGGCTTTTGCAATGAAATGTAGTTTCTATGATGAGAAAAAGAATCCGGATCCAGTGACCTATGAAGAACTTGAACAAGACTGCAATGCATTGCTAGATTTTTTTGAGACTTTGACAACGGATGAGAATAATCATTTTACAACAGCGGATATGCTGGATGCATTAGAGATATATCAACAAGGCTATATTAATTATCCGAGAGATGCCGCAGAATATCGTAGCGGTATTGAGTTTCCTAAAAATAAGAGAAATGGAAGAAAACAGGATGTTCATTTAAAAAGAGCCAGAGCAGTCCAAATGATAGATTTTCCTAATGGCGAATGGAGAAATAAGGAGGGACGGCCAAAGAAAGAAGATATTGTGAAGGAATGGCAAGCAAATCATCCGGAGGGCAGAAAGGCAGACTGTATTAAAGAAACAGGACTAAGTAAGCCGACAGTATACAAATACTGGAAACAATAGTATCATAAATTAAAAAATAGGATTTAAGAAGCAGTTAGAAGCTATAAGAAGATTTAAGAAGCATTTAGCCTTGATAAAATGATTTAAAGGTGCTATAGTAAAGATACAAAAAGGGAAAGCCAGAAACACAGCGGCCTACCCCAATTAGCTTAAAAAACTGTTTTAATCAACAGCCGTTCACTACTGGGAATAGTGGGCGGCTATTTTTTGTCTTTAAAGATTGTATAACACAATCCAATAAGACCAATTATGAACAATCCTGTCTGTATAAAATCAGCATATGATATGTACATAACTATCGCCCTCCTTTCTTTCGTCTGGAGGGTTTGTCCCTCCGAAGAGGGCAGGCCGCCTTTTGTGTGTTTCGACTTTCCGTAATTATAGTATACCATATTGCGAGGTGATCAACAACCATAGAATAGCAAGGACAGGAAGTGTATAGACACTTCTATTTTTTTGCAAAAATTAATTTGTGATACTAACATAGAACTCTATTTTTCGAGAAATTATTTTGTTTTTTAAGTGTGAGTAAAAATAACATATTATAACTGAAAACATATTTTGAAGACGAGGAGGAGAAAAAGCTAATGGTTATTCTTTGCCGGGAACCGGATAGAGAATAACCATTAGCGTGAAAATTATCAACTTTTAAGTGGTTTTTGATAAAATTCACGGTATCAAAAATTAATTTTGAAATCAGAAAATAACCACTTACAGGGATAGCAGGTAAGCTATTATGCATTGCTCCGGAAGGAGTGGAGGGCTGACCTCCGTCTGACAGTGCAGAACCATTGACAAAGCCAAGTCATTAAAAAGGCAGGATAACAGACAGTTAAACAAGAAATCCGAAGTCAGAAGCGGTATATAAAGGAATCATCAAAATGATGAATTGAGAAGAGGTGAGAAAATGGGAAGATACAGAAGCATACAAAGTACATTAATAGAAGCTGCATTGAAGGGAATCACAGACAATCAGACGGTAACAGCATATAAAAAAGACTGCAAGCTGTTTGCGGTGTATTGTAAGGCACAGGGCGTGAAACGTCCCGATCAGCTGCAGGGGAAAGAAAAGGAATTACTGCAGGGATATGAGAAAGAGCTTGAGGCATCCGAATATAGTCCAGCAACGATACATAGGAGATTAGCGGCACCATGTAAGGCTACTGGAATCAATATGAATGAGATAGAGAAGCCGAAGCGAACGTCCGGGAAAATCACCAGAAGCAGACGAGAAGAAGCAAACAAGCAAGGCAAAAGAGAGGCAGAAGATGAAAAATACAACCGCCTGGTAACATTTCAACGGGCTGTCGGCATCCGGAGAGCAGAACTGGCAAGGCTGACAGCTACAGACCTCACAACGGATGAAAGCGGTTATTTGTGCGTATATGTAGCAAAAGGAAAGGGCGGCAAACGACAGCTTCAAAGATTACTTCCGGAAGATGAAGGAACCGTATTGAAGATATTTCAGAACGCGGATCCTGAGCAGAAACTCTTCTCTAAGGAAGAGTTGCAGAACAAAATAGATCTCCATGGTATCCGGCGAGAACACGCACAGCGAGCGTATAAATATTATGCTGACCGGCTGAAAAACGAGCCAGAATACAAATATGAATTGCGAAAAGAGCTTGCAGCAAGATATAAAGAATTTCATAGACCAGGAGATTCAAATAAAAGGTTTCTGCACGATATAATGAACGAGGAACCGTATAAGCTGAGGGGAGAGAACCGGCAGAAAGCCATAGAACAGGACAAAGAGACAGAATACAACCGGCTTGCTCTGATGGCAATATCTGTTTTTTGTCTGTCGCACTGGAGGCTAGATGTAACTGTTACAAATTACTTGATATAAGTGTATTAATACGGAGGTTAATATATGTGTTAATATGATGGTTAATATAAAAGAACAGTCCCGTATTTTAATTTACGAGACTGCTCTAAATGGTTTATTTTTTGGGGTATTTCTTTTTCCATTCATCAATAACATTTTCAATCATATGCAATGCATGTGGTTCTGTGAGGGCTGAAACTGGTAGCATAATAGTTTGATAAGCATCGTTTCCACATACTTGTTTTTCTTGTTTTTTTCCAATGGCTATATAGCGTTCATTTTTTCCAGATATAAAAGATTTGTCTCTTACATGATCATCTGGTAGCGGTGTTGCCAGATGAGTATTAGGGTCGCTGTAACAGGGAATGTTATAGGTATTATTAACATACAATCCTAAGTAATTCAGAAAAAATGAAAATAAGTTTTGATCTGATAGAATGAAATTCAATAAATCCATAGTATGAAAATTTTCGTCAGCTAAAATATTTCCATTTTTGCAAGAAAGTAATGTTTTTATGGCTTTCTTAGACAATCCCAATTTCTTATTTATATCTGTTTCCGTATGTTTCGGAAAGTCTATATATCCAAAAAGAAAATCTGGTTCACAATCCAAAATTTTACAGTAATTAATAAGATATCTGGACGTAACTATTTTTTTAGCGTCATTTAAATCATCAATTTTTAAATGATTTTGAATACTCCTTTTGGCAGAAGCAAAACTTTTATAGTTGTCTGTATCATCAAATGAAGGCTTGGAACTAAAACCGCACATTTTTACAGCTAAATCCGCCTCGGTCATATCGTTATAATCCATTAAAGATTTAAGACGTACACCAAATTTTTTATCTTTTATAGGAAAAGTAATTCCTAATTTCATGTTTTAACCTCCTTTTTCTGAAATGTTTAAGATTGGTAATTCCTAGTATATCATGTTACATTTAATTTATCAACAAAATAATGCGTTGATTTGAAAGGAGTGAGAACATGGAAAAAGCAAACAAAGAGATTCGAGAAAAACTCGCAAAGTACAGAATCAGACAGTGTGAAGTTGCTGATCAGTTGAAAATCACAGAATTTACTTTTTGCCGCTGGCTAAGGACGGAACTTAAACCAGATCGTAAAACAAAAGTCGAAGCGGCAATTAATGAAATTGTGAAAAAACTTTATAAATAGAGAGCCTGTAAGGACTTTTTCTGACATCTTCCGCTGAATCTAACATATTAAGGACAGTGGTAATGAAAGGAGATGAGAACTTGAGCTTAATTAAAGACGTAAACGACATGCTGAGAATGCCAGACGTTGCTAGATTTCTTGGGTATGAATCAAATCGGAGCGGATTCATAAAATCACCGTTCAGCCAGGAAAAAACAGCATCTTGTAAGTTATACGACGGTTTAGGTAAAGGGTTTTATGATTTTTCAACCGGAACTTCTGGGGATTGCATCAAATTTGTAGCATTGACGCAAGGAATGGACAACTGGCAAGCTGCCAAAATGATGGTTGAAGCATTTAGTCTTCCAATAGACATGAAAAACACGCACCTGACAAAAAGGAAAGTGCAAGAGATTAAACAGAAGCGTGAAGCTGATCAAAAGAGAAAAGCTGTCGATCAAAAGAAGTGGGTCGCAGAAATGGACAGCTTAAAAACTGTCATTGCTACTTGCGAGGATGTTTTGACAAATCCGCATATCGAGCCGATGAGCGAGCTTTGGTGCATGGCAGTTGAACGAAGAAATAAAGCAGTCATACGGGCGAATGAAATGTGCGGAATTGAGACGAGAAGAGAAGATTTAAGGTTACCGAAAAGGAACGAAAAAGAAAGAGAGGTGAGCTGATGCGTGACAGTCACGACAGAAAAAGGAAAAATTAAGCCAGTGCAAGAACTAGAACAAATTGAGTTTATGACCGGCACGGAACTGGAAAAAGCTGATATAGAAAAGCCTTTTTTCATCATAAAAAAAGTACTTCCAACCGGTTTGGCAATCCTGGCAAGTCCACCGAAATTTGGTAAATCATGGCTAGTATTACTTATGGCTTTGTGTGTCGCAAATGGAAAAAAATTCCTTGGATTTGATACAGAAAAAGTTGCTTGCCTATATTTGGCTCTTGAAGATTCATGCTCACGAATTAAAGAACGCACAGAAAGAATAATGTGCGGAGAACCATTTCCGGAGAATTTTATTTTTTCTGTAAAAGCTCGAGATATATCGCACGGACTGATTGAGCAGTTAGAAATGTTCATGCAGCAAAAACCAGACACGAGATTAATTATAATTGACACCTTCCAAAAGGTCAGAGGAACAGCGGGAAGAGGCGAGAGTGCTTACGGTGCGGATTATCGAGACACCGGAGCTTTAAAAAGTTTCGCAGATGCTCATAAAATCTGTATTTGTTTAGTTCACCACACAAAAAAAGCTCGAGATATAGGAGATGTTTTCGCTAATATTTCCGGAACCCTCGGATTGAGCGGTGCAGCAGATACGATGCTTGTATTGAGCAGAGAAAAAAGAACAGATGAAACAACGCTGTTGTCTATAACTGGACGAGATATTGAACCAAACGATTTTTCGCTAACGTTCGATAAAAACACTTGCAAATGGAAATTACTCGGAGAAGCTGCCGAAGTGGTACCGCAGACAGAAATCCGAAGATATAATGCTGATCCGCTTGTGCAAGCAATTCGAAAACTTATAGAAAACAGCCCAGATGGTCATTGGTGCGGTTCTGTTTCTATGATTCAGAAAGAAGCGAGAGAACAATTTGGGATTCCTATAAATGAATCAATTCAATCAATCGGTCGAAGAATCGGAAAACTGGAAGAAATGCTTTATCAGCAAGACTTTATTGAATATTGGTCAGAGTCCAAAAATGGAAGTGGCGGCAAGCTGCATCATTTCAAACGAACTAAGTCACCATTTAATGATTAACCGTTATATATGTTTCTATCGTTGTAATCGTTGCTATTCGTTGGAAAGTACCTATTTTCCTTACGTTAAAAATATTGTTGTGTGTGTATTTATTTGTTGAAATAAACAAATACCAACGGATTCAACAATAAACAACGGTATATATACACCTAACAAAGAGAGACAATAAGGCTTTCTTCTTTGTCAGGTCAACAAAACTTAGAAAGGAGACAAGATGACCCCATTTAAACAGAGTACATATTGGAATATCTGGGGCGATGCCTGTCGGATACATCAAAGATATTACGGAACCGCAGAATCAAATGACGCTGCATGGCAATCGCTTATTCAGGAATCTACCGATTTTAGAAATAAATATAAAAATTCAGATTGTAGTGAATTCGCAGAGCAGATGATTTTACTGATTTGTTCTGAGATAAATAAAAAATCGAAAGGAGGTAACACCGATGCCACGAAAAAACAGGAATCCGGGACAGGCACAGCCGACACACAGGCTTGATCGCTTTGAACGATGGGCGGAAAGAATCATTGCCGAGAACGGGAGAAAACCACCGCATCGAACAATTTTTGATACTAAAAAAGGGGGCTTGAATAGTGAGTGAAGAAATCAGAAAAAGAGACGAGAGAGGTGTTCGTATTATGGGTGTATATGCGAAGAAATACCAGAAAAGTGATGATTGCATTGGTGATATGAATGATCTTGATGCACTTTTGACAGTATCCATCGAACAATTAGGAGAACGTAAAGCAGGGAGATTGTCAAGTTTTCCGGACAATCAGGAAGGCATGGAGGCTTTTGTGTTGGCAACACAACGATATTTTCAATATATCGCTGATGCAAACAAAGAAAATGAAGAAAAGCTGATTCCAGACATTGAAGGCTGGTGTATCTTTCTGGGAATCACTAAACAAACAGTTCTTAATTATGCTAAACGGAGTCAAGACTGGGCAGATACGATTGAATATATCAAAGAATCCATCTTAGCGGCAAAGAAGCAGCTTGCATTTCGGTTTAAGATACCGCCAGTCGTATATTTGAACGATGTGAGCAATAACCACGACTATCTTAATACAAATGAGTTCAAATTAGTGACATCGAATAAAAACAATGAAATGACACCGACAAGAACAGCGGCAGAGATAGCGGAAAGACACAAAGCGGTGTTAGAGATTCCGGAAATGGAACGGCCAGAGCTGTAACAACTGTTGCCGCCTAGTGACAATAAAAGTAAAAACACAGGGATTTCCCTGTTAGAGGAAAGGAGATAAATGAAATGACAGAAAAAAAGTACACAGTAATATCAAAAGAGAGTAGGACAGGAATATCACGAAGCGGAAAGCCGTACTGCTTCGAGTATCTGATTGTAAATTTCAACGGCAAACCGGCACGAGTTGCAGCATCGAGAGATAAAGAAGCTTATGTAGGTGATTGCGTTGTGTTAGGACTGGCAACTAAAAAAGGTTGCGGCTGTGCAGATATTATTGCAGCAGTAAAAGAAGTTATTCCAGCAGAAGCGAAAGGAGAATAAACATGGGAAGAATAGCAGAAAACGCAGTAATACAAGACGGAATCATGTACAAACCGGGGCAGAAAATTCCCGATCTGGGCAACTGGACTTGTGTAAAAATCGAAGGAGGAAGACATTTTTACGAAGGTATCGGCAAGGAAGTTGAGTTACTGCCGACCTATGTAGATCACGGCTCTCGGGCAGTATGCCTTGACACCTCAGAGGTCTATACTTTTCACAGCAAGTTAAAAAAATGGTTTAAGCTGTGATGAAAGGAGACGCGACAATGGAAGATATACTGAGTGTCATTGAATCAAAAGCAGTCGAAAAGCTGAAAAAGTCAGCATTTGCAAAGAAGCATCTTGGCTGCCTGGTAGTTAATGCTGAATGTCAGCTGCCGGAAGAGGCTCAAGAAGGTGCGTTATGCATAGTTCGTAAGCCAGAAAGCTATATCGGCCGGG
>UMJM01040466.1_pt1 | contig 14433 bp, 10 predicted proteins | sample 1966031 | NCBI WGS metagenome assembly UMJM01 (sample SAMEA4836150, study PRJEB28245) | human gut metagenome | biome: gut microbiome; material: fecal sample | place: Denmark | collected 2008
AGCTCCGGCAACCAGCGCACCCATGTCGAGCGAGTAGAGCTGCTTGTCTTTCAGGTTCTCCGGCACGTCGCCGCGGACTATACGTTCAGCCAGTCCTTCAACGATGGCTGTCTTACCGGTTCCCGGCTCACCTATCAGTATAGGGTTGTTCTTTGTACGGCGTGACAGAATCTGAAGTACACGACGAATTTCATCGTCACGGCCAATCACAGGGTCGAGTTTGCCCTGACGTGCCTCCTCAACCAGGTTCTTGGCATATTTTTCCAGGCTCTGATAGTTTTCGTCAGCCGACTGCGACTGCACCTTCTGTCCCTGCCTCAGCTCGTTTATGGCTGCGCGCATCTCCTTCTCGGTGCATCCTGCATCCTTCATTATGCGGCTTGCCGTAGAGTTTACATCAAGCAATGCCAGCATTACAGGTTCAACGCTGACGAACTCGTCGCCCATTTTCTGCGATATGTCTACGGCCTTCTGAAGCACGCTGTTGCTCTCGTTACTGAGATAAGGCTGTCCGCCCTGAACCCGTGGCAAGCGGCTAATCTCACGGTCAACCACTGTCTCAACCTGCATGGCGTTTACACCGAGCTTCTGAAACAGGAAGTTGGTGACGTCTTTAGCCTTGTTCATAAGGCCCTTGAGCAGGTGGACCGGCTCAATCGACTGCTGTCCTGAGCGTTGTGCGGTGTTAACTGCCTCCTGAACAGCCTCTTGCGCTTTGATTGTGAATTTGTCGAATGTCATATAATAGTCTCCTTTCTTTTCTTTTTCTTATTTGTTATTCCTGAATACAATCTTTTTACGATTGTCTGCTATCAGAGAATCAAAATACATGCCCGCAGCCGAGTTCTGACATTTTGTCTTGTTTGTATGACAAATTTTCAGTCTGATTGATTCTCTGTTGCTGTATACATAATTAATATATAATGCCGGCTTCGTTCTGTTTGGCATATTGTCGCCCTTTGATGCTATGGCCTTACACTTTGATTTCTGTTGAGGCTCTCATACTGAGATATTTGAAAATTATAATCATTTGGCTATGAAAATGCCCAGAAAACGTGTGCAAACGTAAGTAGGTGTGTTACATGTTGTTATGCAGGTAGCGCCGTATATGTGCAATGTTTTTTGTCCGAAATGGGACAAAAAAGCCTTTATTTCAATAAAAAAACAGGTTGGTTTTCATGCTGAAAGCTGCCCGTTTCCGGGTAAAAAGTTGCCGAGTTGTTTTATAAAAGCTTACCTTTTATGTCCGGATGTAAATATTCTTTATCATCATATGGCGCATAGCCTGTCTGATTTTTCTATTTCATAAGAAAATCATGACAAAACTAAAGTGACATAATGATGCGGCTTTTGTGAATATGCTTTCATATTGGTTGATGTTGCATGTGCGCTTTCTGCTTGTTCGTGCGTACAGATGTGATTGGTTTGGGATAAATAAAAACGCAGAAGTTATCAACAGACAATATCGAAACTGTTGATAACTTCTGCGTGAATGTATGTTTCTGTATATGTCAGAAGCGCACTGTTATGCCGATGCTGGGCAGCAGAGTGCCGCTGTCCTGACTGATATACTTCATCTTGTAGCGCTGTTCGGCTGCCGGAGCGTCAGGATTTTCAATGACGCCAGTGCTCATCAGCACGTCTGGCTGGCTCAGAACGCTTTTTGTTATGTTCTGTATGTCGAGATAAAAGCCGAGCATCCAGCCTTTGAAGTAATAGTTCTTGTCTACGCGGATGTCAAGTTGGGCAAAGGCGTCAAGACGTTCGGTGTTAAACTTCGAATAGTCGTAATACGGTCGTCCCTGTGCGTCCCATGCCTCCACGAGCGACGATTTGTCAACGTCATACGGCGTATACGGACTGCCGCCTATCGCACTCAGCTTGGCTCCTATGCTCCAGTTGCGCGGCAGTTCGTAGGTGGCGCTCACGTTGGCTATGAACCGGTTGTCCCATGCCGAGTTGATGTATCCGGCATCAGAGTTGTTCTTGTATTGACTCTTGAATAATGTGAACGACGCCATAGACACCAGTTTGCCCGGTATCTGCCAGCGCATGGTGGCTTCGAGGCCGTAAGCCCTGCCCTTGGCCGACGAAACGAGCAGCTCGTTGCCCACAACGCCATAGTCGTTGCCCTTGCATGAGAGCGGAATGTTGTCGGCAACGGAGAGCGGAATGTCAGTGTAATGCTTGTAGAAACCTTCCAGACTCACCGTTATCTGCTTGCCCGGTGTCCATTCAACGCCCAGCGCCGCGTTCTTTACGCGCATATATTCGAGCGACTTGTTGGCCAGTTGCCCATTTTCGTCCTTATATCCCAGGGCTGTGTATGGCGGCAGCTGATGATACATTCCGGCGCCGATGTTGACGGCCCACGACGGCAGAAACTTGTAAGACAATGATAATGTGGGCGAGATGTGCTCCCAGAAGCGCGCTGTCAGGTCAGAATAAGAACATCCGTCGAGGCGCAGGCCCATGTTGGCCGTAAGTCTTCCGTTTTCACTCGTATAGCGCGCCGAACCGTAGGCTGCCCATCCTGCAAAGCTGATGTCGGTTGAGTATTGCGATATTGAGCTTTCGTTGTGATAAACTCTTTGGTATGTGTGGTCGTTGTAGAAGGCATACCATGCTTCAACGCCCTCGCGCCATGTCCAGCGGTCGTTGTATGTGCGGTTTTCGGCTCTCAGCGACAGCTTCTGTTCGCGTGAACTGAGGTCGAGCGTAAGGTTTTCGGGAGCCGAATCGTCGTTATTGCGGTATTTAAGATTTTGGTTGCCCAAATAGTTATAGCCGAGCGAAACCGTTGTTACGTTCTTTCCGGCATAATGTTTATAAGATGCGCCGAGCGTAAACGTCTGCTGCGTTATGCGGGGCAGGTAGCTCAGCATGTATTCGGCGTCCTCTCCTTCTTGGTCAGTATTTAGTTTCATGTTGTCGATGCCCGTAAGCCCGAGGAAAGTTATTTCGTCTTTCTTTCCCAATTTGGTCTTTATTTTAAACTGTCCGTCTATGTAGTTTGGCAGGAAGGGCAGGCCGATCATCTTGAAGAGCAGTTGCAGATACGACTGGCGCACAGAGAACAGATATGTTGTGTTGTTGCCGAAGTGGCCCATGCCGCTGAGCGACACTTCCGATGCGCCGAGAGTGGCCTTGAAAGAGTTTTCGTCGGTGTTGCCGTCGAGCAGACTTATGTCCATCACCGAACTCAATGCGCCGCCGCGGTCAGCCGGAAATGCGCCTGTATAGAACTGCACTTCGCGTATAAGGTCGGCGTTTAGTATGCTCACCGGGCCGCCCGACGCACCCTGAGTGGCAAAGTGGTTGATGTTAGGTATCTCTATGCCGTCCATGAAGAAACGGTTTTCCGACGGCGAGCCGCCCCTTACGATAAGGTCGTTGCGATAGCCGATAGGAGAGAACGATACGCCCGGCACCGACCTCACAATGCGCGAGATGTCGCGGTTGCCGCCCGGACTCTTCTCTATCTCGCCGAGTCCTATTATCTGCATGCTCACCGGGCTTGGCTTTACGCGTCTTATCACGGGCACGCTAACCGTAACTTCGTTGAGATTCTTTGAGTCTTCGTCGAGTTCAATCTCTATCGTAGGCATCTTTGCCGACACGAAATATTCGGCAGACAGCACGCTCTTGTAGCCTATGCACGTAACGTAGAGCCGGCAGATGCCGGGGTTGACGCCGCTTATGACGAACACTCCGGTGGTGTCGGTGGCTGCTCCAACGCCCTGCAGACCCTGCACCGATACGCTTGCGCCTATGACAGGCTCGCGCGACAGTCTGTCTACGATGCGTCCGCGCACCGTAAACTTCTCTGATTCGGCATGCATGGCCGTTATCTGGAAGATGCAAATAAGGATGAATGCTATTCGCTGAAATGTGTGTAGAATGTATTTCATATAAATAATACAGAAGTTTTAAAAATGTAGTCGTGTCTGTTGATGCGTTCTGCGAAAGGCATCTGGCACTGTAATAAAAACGAAGTTAACGGACAAATCGCCATGTAGGAGATATAAAAACTGTTGTCCGTTAACTTCGTTCGTTTCTTTTGTCCGGCTATTATTTTTTCTTTGCCGGCTATGCTTGGGCCATGTGGCCGCAGGCATTATTTCATCTTGTCGAAGCCTTCGCCGAACACGCCGTGGCAGAATGTCTGTGAAACCATGGCATGGGGGTCGATATTCTTAATATAGTGGAATATTTCCTGAGACTCATATTTTCTTGCCAGAACGATAAGTATGTCCACTTCCTTCTTTGAATACCAGCCCTTGCCCTCAACAACGGTAACACCTCTGTGGGCGCTTTGGTTGATCTGGTCTGCAATCTTTTCATAATCCTTTGATATGATGATAAACTGCACAGTCTGGCGTGAACCGTTGACAACGTAGTCGCAGACATAACTTGCAATCAGAGTGAAGGCGATACCGTAGACGATTGTCTCGGTGCTGTGGAACAGCAGATAAGACGAGCTGATAATCGTAATGTCGATAAACTGCATGGCACGTCCGAAGCTCAGGCTGAAGTATTTGTTCAGCAGGGCAATCAATATATCGGTTCCTCCGGTAGAGCCGTTATGCGAGAACACCAGACCGAGGCCTCCGCCGGCCATTGCACCTCCGAGAATAACATGCATAAACTTGTCTTCGCCGGCCGTGATTATGGGATATGCCTGGAACAGGGGCTGAAGTACGCCCACAAATACCGACATGATAGACACGCCGATGATGGTTCTGATGATAAACTGCTTGGTGAGTGCCTTGCAGGCAATGATAAGCATAGTAACGTTAAGCACCCAGATCGAAATACCGGGAGGAAATCCGAAGGCATAGAACAGCAGCGCCGATATACCGGAAACGCCTCCCATCACAACCTGTTCGGGAAGGATAAAGGCCGTATATCCGAATGAATAAAGTAATATTCCAAATGTAAGGAAAAAAAGATCTTTATAAAAAGAATTCTTTACTTCGGCCTTGCCCTTTTTTTTGATATCATTCATAATAATTATGGTTAAAAATTAAAAAAACTATCACTTTCATGTACAGCGGCAGAAAATGACCTGTTGCTGTACATGAAAGTGTTATATCACGAATATGTGTGTATTTAATACTTTCAGAATTATATGTAGACTATTTTATCTTTTCGAAGCCTGCCCCGAACACACCGTGACAGAACGTCTGTGAAACCATCGCGTTAGGGTCAATCTGTTTGATGATAATCATCAAGTCCTGAAGCTCGTATTTATGCGCGAGGATTATCAGCAGCTTGACATCGTTTTTTGTATACCAGCCCTTACCCTCTACGACCGTTACGCCACGATGCATGCCTCCTGACACATTATTGGCGATTTCCTGATATTCTTTAGATATTATCAGCAGCTGCACGGTTTGCTTTGAACCGTTTACCACGAAGTCGAGCATGAAACTTACCACTAATGTGAACACGATACCGTAGATGATCGTTTCCACGCTGTGGAATACAAAGTAAGATGAGCTTATGATTGTGAAATCTATGAACTGCATGGCGCGGCCGAAACTGATGTTGAAATATTTGTTAAACACCGCCATCAGTATGTCTGTTCCGCCTGTAGAACCGTTGTGTGTAAACACGATGCCAAGTCCTGTTCCGCAGAGCAGTGCAGCAATGAGGACATGCATGAATTTGTCTTCTCCGGGAGTTATAATCGGGTGAGCGGTGAAGAAAGGCTGAAGGAAGCCCACACAGAGCGACAGCATCGTGACGCCTATCACCGTCCTTATTACGAACTGTGGGGTAAGAGCCTTGATTGCTATGATGATCATCATGGCATTGAGCACCCAGATGGAGATACTTGGAGGAAAACTCGTTGTGTAGTAAATGAGTGCTGAAATACCGGCAACGGCTCCCTGCACAACTTTTTCAGGTAATATGAATGCTGTGTAGCCTGTAGCATACATCAGTACTCCGACAAAGAGAAAAAAGATGTCTTTGCCTTGCTGCTTCCAGTTCGTTTGGGCGATAATGTTAGTTATCTTGTTCATATCAATGATTGTTTTCATGGCTTTCACATATTTTTCATAATGTCTTGGCGCAAGTCTTTGCGTGCGTAAGAGTTTAGACTATGTGGTATGCCGCATGTCTGTTATTTATTTTTTTGCAAAGATAGTTTAATTTTGCAAAGTCGCAAAGAAATATTGACTAAATGATAGAGGGTTTTTGCATTAAATCTGATAAAAAAATAAGTGCGGTCAGCCGCCTCTGAATGCATGCTTTTGGCATATTGTTTTTGTTATGCGTCAACGGATGATAATATGCATACGCTTAGTCGGAAATATGTGCCAACTATGCTTCAAACAAGCGTCGCAGTTTAACAAAAATGTAAGGCCTGTCAGGCGTCATTGTTGCTTGATATTTTTTCTGAATTGCTGTGGCGTAAGGCCGGTGTGCAATTTAAAGTAGCGACAGAAGAACGACTCGTCGCTGAAGTTGAAGTCCCATGAAAGCTGCTTGACGCTTTTCTCACTGTTACGCAGCTGCAGTTTTATCTGCAGAGTTACATATTGGTCTATAATATTTTTTGTAGTGTGTCCGGTCATATTTCTTACAATGGTGTTAAGATATTTCGGCGTTATGTTAAGCTTTCCGGCATAGAAAGCTACGTCGTGCGACTTCATGTAATATTGTTCGAGGTCTTCCATGAACATGTTGAACAGTTCGTTGGTGCGTCTTGAGCCGTAGCCTTCAGGCTCCTCGTGCCTGTTGCGCACCATCCAGTCGTAGAAACCGAGAAAGAAGGCCTTGAGCTGGTAGAGCACAAGCTGGTCGAGACATGTGCAGTCCTTCTGTATGAAATACAGTCTGAGCAGGCTGAACATGTTTTCAATTATCAGCGTAACCACCTGTTTGTCTGTGCGGCATCTGTCCTTGCGCAGCAGCGAGTACACTGTTTGCTCCAGTTGCAGGCTCGCCTCCCTCAGCATCGTCTTGTCGTAGCGCAGCATTTCCACCTCAAAGTCGTCCGAAACATTGTGCAGCATCACCATGTCGTTCGGGAATAGTGTTATTACGGCATCCTTTTTCAGATGCCAGTCTTTAAAGTCGATGCGCATTGTTGCCATGCCACCTTTACATAATATTATTGCACCATAGTCGATGACGTTCGATTCTGCTTCAAGTTCTTTCAGCGATGTAGTGCAGAGCTGCGCCTTGTCTGATGCGAATGTTTCAAATTTCATGGGCTTGTCGTATGTTGCTTTTACTTATGTCTGAAATATATTTATCTCCGTTTTGTGCTGCAAATATCGCTATATTGAGTGACAAAACACCACGTTTGTTCCGAAAAGTCCCATTTCTCGCGAAAAAATTAAAATTATTTAATTGTTAAATAGTCTTACCTTTGCACCCGGTTTCAGACCATTTCTCTGGATTAATGGAAAATATAGTGAAAATATAAAAGTGATGATTAGATGTAAATTTGTTTATGCCGTATTGTCCGGCTCACTGCTTCTTCAGTCAACAGATGCATTGTCGCAGACGCAGCGCACAATGACGGTGAGCGAGTTGTTTTCTCTTGTAGAGACGGGCTGCAGACAGTTGCGCGCCCAAAAGTCGGAAGTCGACGTGGCACATCATGCCATTTCAGAGGCAAAGAGCCGGCGTCTGCCTGATGTTAACGCTTCGTTGTCCGTTAGTTATAACGGCAACGTGCTTATGACCGACCGCGATTTCAGCAATGCCAAAGGCATCACCCAGCCACACTTCGGCAACAGTTTTGCGCTCGAAGCTCAGCAGGTGGTTTATGCCGGAGGAGCCATCAACACGGGCATACGCCTTGCCGAACTTCAGAAAGAACAGGCAGAGACAGGCGTTGCCCTCAGCCGCAGTCAGCAGCGCTTCATGGCTCTCGGTCAGTATCTCGACTTGGTTAAGCTGTCTAACGGAATGAAAGTTTATGACAGCAACATTGCGCTTACCGAAAAACTTATTGCCGATATAAAGGCAAAACACGAAGAGGGCATAGCGCTGCGCAACGACGTTACACGATATGAACTGCAGATGGAGTCGCTCAAACTCGGACTGCGCAAGCTTCAGGATCAGCGCAGCGTACTCAACCATCAGCTCTGTAACACCCTAGGACTTACTTCTGATGTTGTGATCATGCCCGACACAGCAGAACTTAAAACCGCATCAGACAATGGCAACGAGGCCGACTGGCAGAGCCGGGCATCAGTTTCGTCGCCGTTGCTGCGCCAGTCGAAACTCGGTGTAGATATGGCCCAGCAACAGTTGCGCATGGCAAAGAGCGACCTTATGCCTAAGGTTGTGGTGTTTGCTACTGACAATTTCAGCGGTCCGTTCACTTACGACTTGCCGCCTATAGACAACAACTTCAACATCTGGTATGTCGGTATCGGCATAAAATATTCGCTCAGTTCGCTGTTCAAGGGCAACAAGACGGTGCGCAAGGCTAAGGCGCAGATTGTGCAGAGCAACGAGAATCATGCCGTTACGGCAGAGAGTGTAGACAACCAGATGCAGCAGGCATACACGCTCTATCGCCAGTCGTTTGTCGAACTGCGCACGCAGCAGAAGAGCGTAGAGCTTGCCGCTCAGAACTATCAGGTGGTCAACGACCGCTACATGAGTCAGATGGCGCTGATAACTGATATGGTCGATGCGTCTAACATAAAGCTTAACGCCGAACTTCAGGAGGTTGACGCACGCATCGGCACCATTTACGCATACTATAAAATGAAATATATTGCAGGTGAAATCTGATAAGGCACCTGTGTAAATACATAAAAACAATACCGGCCGCGCTGCCTGAACCGACACAGGCACGGCTACGGACAGAAATTACAAATAACAGACATAAGATATGAACAACAAGAAATTTATAAAAAGAATATACAATGTAGTAATCATACTGTTGCTCATCGGAGCAATAACGTATGTCGTAACCCGCTTTGCCCATCCGGCAAACACAGAATATACTGACGATGCCCAGGTGCAACGCCACATAACGCCGATAAACACCCGTGTGCAGGGATTTATCAAGGAGATACATTTTGAGGAATATCAGCACGTGAAGAAAGGCGACACGCTCGTTATCATCGAAGATGCCGAATATCGTCTTCAGCTTGCTCAGGCTGAGGCCAGCTATCGCGGCTCACGTTCGGGCTCTTCTGCCATATCAGCCGGAATGAACACCACGACGAGCAACGTAAGAGTGGCTTCTGCTGGCATTGAGGAGGCTAAAGCCGACATGGACAACGCCCGCCGCGACTATGAACGCTATGCCTCGCTGCTGAAGAAAGACGCTGTTACCCGTCAGCAGTATGACAACGCGCTGACAAGATATAAGGCGGCGAAGGCACGTTACGAGCAGGCAAGCGCAAGCCGCCGTTCAACATCGCTCGTAAAGAACGAGCAGGCTCACCGCCTGAGTCAGAACACGGCAGGCGTAAGCGTGGCCGAGGCTGCCGTAAATCTTGCCCGTCTTAACCTTTCTTATACAGTTATCGTAGCTACAAGCGACGGAGTGATGGGCCGAAAGGACATTCATGTAGGTCAGCTCGTTCAGCCCGGACAGATGCTCGCACGTATTGTAGACGACGATCAGGTGTGGGTTATTGCCAACTATCGCGAAACACAGCTGAAGAACATCTCTGTAGGCGATGCCGTTGAGTTTACTGCCGATGCCATTCCGGGCGTTACATATAAAGGTGTGGTTGAGTCGCTCAGTCCTGCCACGGGCTCGGCTTATTCTATGGTGCCTGCCGACAATGCCACGGGCAACTTCGTGAAGGTTGAGCAGCGTTTGCCGGTGCGTATAGCCATTGTAGGAAAGAACAGCGAGGCCGACCTGAAGAAACTCCGTGCCGGACTGAATGTTGAAACATTGGTAATGTATAAGTAATATGCCGCCGATTCCTACAGGACCGTTCACGATGCCGATGATGAACGGCTTCGTGCCAAAGAAAATACAGCCGTGGATATATGTCGTCTTCGCCTTCTTTTTTCAGTTGGCAGGAGGCATGTATGCCGGAGCTATGCCTCACGTGATGGGCGACATGTGCATCATGCGCGAGGATGTTACGATGATTGTGCTGTGCGGCGTTATCGGCGTTAACATGCCTTTCCCGTTTCTTTTCCGCTTTAAGTTCAGGTTCACCAACCGCCAGCTGCTCATCACGGCTGCTCTTGCCATTGCCGCATGCAACTGGCTGTGCATGTACACCGAGTCGGTGCCCGTGCTGTGCCTTCTCTCTTATGTAGCAGGTTTCTTTAAACTCTGCGGAACATTCGAGTGTCTGTCTAACGTGCAGCTGTGGATGACATCAAAGCGCGACTTCACCATATTCTTCCCGTTGCTTTACTGCATTGTGGTGGGCAATATGAGTCTGTCGCCCTGGATAACCGTCCACCTTACATATATATTCCAGAGCTGGTATGCCATGCACTGGGCTATGACGGGCGCAATGCTCTTCATTGCGCTGATGGTGTATGTGCTCACCCATGATTTCCGCTTCATGAAGCCGCTGCCGCTGATAAGTCTCGATTGGCTGGGCTGCGTGCTCTGGTCGGCTTTGTTGGTTGAAGTAGTGTTCCTGTTCAATTACGGTGAGTATTACAACTGGTGGGACGGACGCCCGTTCCGTGTAGTTACGTTCATGGTGCCCGTGACGTTCTACTTTGCGTTGCAGCGCATGCGCCACATCCGCCATCCCTATATAGCCCCTGAGGCATGGCTCTACAAGCGTCTGCTGCCCCTGCTTGCCGTGTTTGCGCTGGTTGAGCTTATCAACTCAACCCCTAAGATATTGCAGAACACGTTTACGTCGGGCGTGCTCCATTTCGGCGCCATGTCCACTTCCGTGTTCTATCTCGTAGAATGGGCGGGCACAATATGCGGCTGCATGTTCGTGATGTTCTGGATAAAGGTGCTCAGGCAGAAGTTTACGCGCCTGCTCACCGTAGGACTCATGTCCCTGCTGGCTTATGAGGTGCAGATGTATCTTATGATTACGCCCGGTCTTGACATTGCGAGCTTCTATCTGCCTATATTTTGCAGAACCTTCGGCGTGGCTATATTCTTCACAGCCCTTACAATATATCTCGAAGAACTGATGCCGTTTCAGCATTTTTTCATGGGGCTAACCATGGTGGGCTTCATCCGCAACGGCGTGGTTGACACTATATGCTCGGGCATATACAGCTTTTCGCTCAGGCATCACATAGCAGAAAACTTTGCGCGCGCCATGCCGTACGATGCCACGCAGGTGATACTCATCAGTCTGAAACAGCTGTTCGGCGTTACGTGCATCATAGCCACAGTTGTGCTGCTCATCTTCCTTGTATGGGACATTCAGCCCGTTAGGGATACGCTGAAAAGGATGCCTTACTGGAGCGTTGTCGGCCGTCTGCTTCGCAGGCAGATGTCGTCAGGCAAGTAGGGCAGGGAGACTGTTACCGTCAGTAATCTGAAAAAGCGGCGGCCGGACATTGGATATTCGGAAAAAATGTGTATGTTTGCATAAAATAGTTATATGCTTATGTTTACTACTACCGAATTCATCTTGCGCATAGCCATTGCCGGTGTGCTGGGCGCTGCTGTAGGCCTTGAGCGAGAGCTGCGGGCCAAGGAAGCCGGTACGCGTACACATTTTCTTGTGGCGATGGGGTCGGCTCTTTTCACCATCCTTTCGCAGTATGGCTTCGACGAGTCGCTGAAAATCTACAGCTCGTTTGCCTCTTTCGACCCGTCGCGTATTGCGGCTCAGGTGGTTACGGGTATCGGATTTATTGGTGCCGGCACCATAATCTTTCAGAAACATGTGGTGAAAGGGCTTACCACGGCTGCCGGACTATGGGCTACTGCTGCCATAGGCATGACTGCTGCCACCGGGCTTTATGCCCTCGCCATAGGCAGCACGGTGCTTGTGCTGTGCTGTCTTGAGGTATTCTCCTTTGTGGTTAACCGTTTCGGAATGAAAAAGATAGCCGTAACGTTTTCCACACGTAGCCATGACACAGTGCGTCAGCTGCTCAGCGAGCTGCAGGCTGATGGCGTTGACTTTGACAACTACGGGATGAAGCAGATTGTGGTTGACGGAGAACGGCAGTATGAGGTTACGCTAGAGATGAAGCTGCGCCGCAGGAATTACCGCACCCGTATTCTCGATTTTGTCAAGGAGTTCAACGGTGTGAGCATCGAACTCATAGAATAGCCTGTGTCAGGCTCATGCCGTGTCCGGTCGTCAGGCAATCTGCCTACTGCATTTTTATCCTTTTTGTGCTTTGTCCTGATTTCGGGGCGATGTGCAGAAAGGTTATTTTTTGTGAAACAGAATTACCGGCTTGATTGTTTTCGTATGGATATGATAATTTTTTTGTATCTTTGAAAAAGATACAACAAAAAACTGAGAATGAGGGCAGAATGATGAAAAATCTGTGAGAATGAGCGGATTAATTGATTTAGTTGGATTCTCTGTGCAGACAACAGATGCCACAGAAAAGTCAGTTGAAGCAAGAGTTTCGTTACTATCCCGTTACTCTTTTCGCTGGCGAGGAGGTCTGAAAAGCCCGTGAGGAAATGGCTGTAAACTATCGAAATACAGCGTTTCGGGAGGCAAAATTAGGGTAATATCTGATGTTGCCTGCGGGAAAAGGACAAAAAAGACGTGAAGCGGATGTGATTGCGCCGATGTGCTGCGGTTTGCTTACAGCCTTTCAGCTCTACATGGAATAATTTTGCAAACAAAAACAATGTAGAGTATGAGCAGAAGCACTTTCAGGGTGTTGTTCTACCTCAAGCGCAACGCGCCGAAAAAGAACGGAATGATTCCCGTGATGTGCCGCATCACGGTGAACGGAAAGGTATCACAGTTCAGCAGCAAGTTGGACGTGGAAGAAAAGATGTGGAACGTGGAGCTGGGCAAACTGACAGGCCGCAGCCTCGTGGCACAGGAGGGCAACCGTATGCTGGACAAGATACGGCTTGGCATCAACAAGGCGTATCAGGAGGTGTGCGACACCGACGGATATGTCACTGCGGAAAAGGTGCGCAACGCTTACTTAGGTCTGGGACAGAACCACAAGACCCTGCTTGCCGTGTTCAAGCAGCACAACGAGGACTATGCGAAACAGGTGGGCAAGATGAAGAGCGAGCGCAGCTACTGGAAATACCGCGTGGTATATAACCACCTGACGGAGTTCATCAAGCAACGCTACAAGATGAGCGACATCGCCCTGCGTGAGCTGACACCCGCCTTCATCACCGACTTCGAGCTGTTCCTCCGCACGGAGAAGAACCACTGCACCAACACCGTGTGGTCATACATGATGCCCTTCCGCAGCATCATCTTCACCGCCATCAACAACGGCTGGCTGGAGCGTGATCCCTTCTATGCCTACCACATCACGAAGGAAGAGACCAAGCGCGGCTTCCTGCCCAAGGAGGAGATTACGGCACTCATCAACGGCACGTTCAAGAAGAAAAGCTATGAACTTATCCGGGACCTCTTCATCTTCTGCTGCTTCACGGGACTGAGCTGGCGGGACATGTACAACCTGACGGAAGAGAACCTGCAGACCTCCTTCGACGGCCACCTGTGGATAAAGACCAACCGCCAGAAGACTGGCGTGGAGTCGAACATCCGCCTGCTCGACGTGCCCAAGCACATCATCGAGAAGTACAGCGGCATGGCAGAAGACGGACGGCTGTTGCCCGTCCCATGTTATGGGAACTGCAAGAACGGCATCAAGGCGATAGCCAAACTTTGCGGCATCAACAAGAACGTCACATGGCACCAGAGCCGCCACTCGTATGCCACCACCATCTGCCTCTCCAACGGTGTGCCGATTGAGACCCTGTCGAAGATGATGGGCCATACCAGCATCCGCAGCACGCAGATTTATGCGAAGATTACCGCCGAGAAGGTAAGCAACGACATGGAATGCCTGTCCAAGCAGATAGAGTCCATGGAGCAGTTCATTTGTCAGACCATCTAACACGGAACGCCATGAGAAGAACTATCAGAATAGACGAGCACGGCCACGTGCGCATGGAGGGCAACCCGCAGGAAGAAGTATGGATGACCCTCGCAGAGATAGCCGATCTGTTCAACCTCACTGCCGCCACCATAGGCCGGGAGATAAAGGCCATCCGCAAGACGGGTGTGCTGGTGGACTATGAGGTGTGCAAATATATCCGCAAGGCGGACGGCTGTTCCGTGGACATCTACCACTGGGACATCATCGTCGCCTTGGCCTATCGGATAAACACCTTCTATGCTCACGCCTTCCGCGAGTGGCTGAAAGAGACAGCTACGAAAGAAAAGGATAAAGAGGCGCACCAAGCCATCTTCATTCCCCTGTGGCCTTTCGGGAATAACTGAAAGGACAGAAATAACAAACGAAAAAGACGGACGGACAATCCCACTC
>UMJM01017011.1_pt1 | contig 14383 bp, 12 predicted proteins | sample 1966031 | NCBI WGS metagenome assembly UMJM01 (sample SAMEA4836150, study PRJEB28245) | human gut metagenome | biome: gut microbiome; material: fecal sample | place: Denmark | collected 2008
TGAATAAAATTCATGGCCGGTTGTCCGTACATGTTTTTGCCCATAGATACGGAAGTATGGACGATATGGTCTAAATCGGCATAGCTGTTGTTGATATTGATGCTGCCTGATATAAGGCGGGTTTCAATAAAGTTCCGTTCCTTTTCGGTCAGTTCCGATTTTCGGGTATTCTTCTGCAATACGATCAGGTCACTGCTCACTTCCGTACCCGCATCAACAAACAGGTTATCCGGCAGACGTATGGCTGAAACAAGATTGGCATGGTTCACCAGCCATTCCCTGACGGGACGGTTCTGTGGCGAGTCCATGACACCCGAAGTCGTGATATAGGCCAGTATCCCGCCTTCGTGCAACGTGTCCATACCTTTGAGAAAGAAATAGTTGTGTACGGCAGCAAGTGAGGATTTACGCACGACGTCTTCGCTCCGGTCAAAATCCCGGTCATAAATTCTGGTATTTCCAAACGGGATATTGGATGAAACCATATCGAAGTAGTTATTATAATAGGGCTGTATGGACTGGAAACCGTCTATGGTCACTCTGCTTTCCGGATAGAGGGATGAGAGGATTTTTCCCGTGAGCTTGTCTTTCTCGAAACAATGGACTTCGGGAACATCCTTCAAGCCGCTGATAAACATGCCCGTTCCGGCAGAAGGGTCAAGAAAACGTCCCGGACGGATTCCCGGTAGCTGCAAGGATTCCTGCATGGCCGTTACCACCGGTTCCGGTGTGTAAAAGGCTGTGAGAGCGGAGTTTTTGAGGCTTTGGACGTATGCCTTGTATTCTTTTTCGTCTTTGGAATACTCACGCAACAGTTCATGCAGCAGTCGGACTTGGGGAAACAGTTCCCTGTCTGTCGTTCATCTTTCAATGTCCGTGTCCTTTTCCGCCGGATTCAGGATGCACTTCAATCCCCCGAAACCCGAATAACCGTTCAAAACCTTGCGTCCCTCTTCCGTGAGACAAAACTCCGGGCGCATGAATATCCATTCAAGTGCGGCTATGTTGTCCGCCAAATGTTGTCGTTTGTTATATGCCATATTGTTCTATATAAAATTGTATGAAACCTGTAAGTTCAACGGTAAGTGTATGATAGGACGGGGATGATTCAAACCGGTCATCTATGGGATATTTGCTGAATACTGTTTCTGCGGGCGACAATACTTTCAGGCAGAAACCCGCCCGTTTTTCGGGCCGCACTTCGGGAAACCACTCCGACACGACCTCGAAAACCGTATCGAATTTGGAAAAGCGCAAGTCCTGATAGAGAACGGCCTCGGCCAGTTGCAAAGCCTGCGTAACGGATAAGCCGTCATGTATGGCACGTTCGTAGCTGCCTGCCGCCTCGTCAGCCCGTGCCCGGACAAGTGCTTTGTCACCGGCAATATGCGGATGGCTTTCCTTTAAATAAAGAAGGAGAGTCGTCTCAAAATAGGACAATTCTCCGGTTGTGGTATTTTTATCTTGTATAATCATTTGTTATCGCTTTAAAATGTTAATCGGATATTAAACATATACCCGGCTGCCATAAAAGAGAACCGGGTATATATTTGCCAAAAACATGAATAATCTATCTGTTACATGACCGAAAGGCTCTTTTTTGACTGGGCCTTTACAGACGCCACATGGCGGGGTGCCTGCTGTTTTACCTCCTTTTTCTTGTCATTTTTCTTGCTATCAATAGTGGGTTTGTATTCACGGGCGTTACGTCCTATCAGCAGTTGGTTGCTCTTGTTGCTGAAACGTACATCATCGGAAAATACCCTGCCTTTGTAGCGCATATTCTCAACGAACACCATTTCATGGTTCTGGAGCATCTTCTTTTGCTCAGGAGTGATTTTGGCACCCATGATAGTGTCGTTGACCTTCAGTTGTTCGCCGGACTGCTTGAATGCGATGTCCATTATTCTCGGATCGACGAAAGCAACGCCGGAAAGCAGCGTGTCGTTTTTGCGCTGTATGTCGTTGATGGGAAGCCGGCCTCCTGACGCAAGGATTTGCTTCTGTTTGTCATCCAGCCTTTTCCCGTAGATATAATCGGGTATCTTGATGGCATCCACGGGCATGGTTATGATACGGTTGCTCGGTTCATGGAAAGATACATAACAGTTACAGACGGTTCCCGTATGGGTATCCTTCATCTCCTTGATTGCCCCCAAAGTTCCGGTGTCTTTAAGTGACTGCTTTTCCTCGTCTGTGAATACTCCTTTATAGGCAGGCAGGTCATACTGCGGTTTGTCAAGCCTGCTTAAAGTTTTCAGTTGCACCTTGCCGCCCTCCCCTTTGACACAGAGGAAACAGGCTTCCCCCATATCCTTCTTTTCACCGTTCACTTCCTTACTGATAGGGAAAGCCATAGAGGTAATCCTCCCTTTCAGCATCTCACCCATGCAGTGGTTATTGAACAAGAGTTGCTTGTCAACTCCCAATGCGGCAAGTTCTTTCCACGGAAGCTGGTGTTCGTCAAACTTATACCGGCGGGCAAGTTTGGCGATACGTCCTTCATCGTTGAGTTCGCTGTTCTCCACCAGTTTTTTACCTTCCACTCCGGGGTCTTCCCCTTTTCGGATCTGGACTACGGCGTTCAGTGTCTTTTCCAAAAGGACGAGAGGTACGAGGAAGAAACTGAAACTCGTGGGATTTTCGTACTGGTTCTTGAAATTGGTGAAGAATAGTTCCAGCGGTGAGGTACGGTCCAGTTTGAGGAAACTGCCACTGTTCTTCTTGTCGGATGGCACGATTTCGAGACTGCCGTCCTGCTCGTTCATTTTGGAAACGACTGCGGTTTTGTTCGTTCGCTTGTCAAGGACGGCCATTACATGCTCGTCCTGACTCTGTTCTTGTTCTTGCTTTTTCTTAGTCATAAAATCAATAATTTAAGTGATACAATAATTAATCAATACCGGGTAAACTTTAGCCCGTCGGTGCGAATGTAGTAGATTAATTCATAGAGTATTACATTTTTAAAATTTATGGAAATAAATGACGGGAATTGGCGGAGAATGACGATGTTCTCTCTGTTAGTAATGAATGTTGCCAAAAGTATGAAGCCAAGCAATCCCTCAACAAAGGAAATATGATTATATCCGTTTGATTAAATTTGTTTAGCAGGGCGAGTCCTCATTCTTCCCTGTATATTCGCTGGATGGCGGCTTGTACCATGAATAAAACAAGTCATCGTACGTAGCCCTCCGCTTTTAGATCAAATAAACAGCGAAAAAAGAAATTCATCAGAATTCTCGTAAATCCCCCCTCTTTAGCATAAGTACAGAAATAATGGGGGGCGCTGTATCAGTCGAAAAGGTTGTTTAAGGATGATACAGGGCCTTTTTCTTCGTCTATGCTGTAGCCCGTACATATTCGTTCTGAAATCGTTTTAGAGCAATAAAGTATTAATATATAAAAATGCATTTACGGCAAGTCAGCTATGAGTTATTATACATCATAGCAAATAAAACTGTTTAGGATAATGGTGATGTTTTTATTCTAAAAAAATATTTGACTGTTTGTTTGATTGAGAAACAATTGTTAAATTTGCAAATTATAGCAATTATTATGCATATGAAGCGAATAAATCGGCTGAAAGTGGTTCTTGCAGAGCAAGGAAAAACCGGAAAATGGTTAGCCCACGTATTAGGTAAAAACGAATCGACAGTTTCTCGTTGGTGTACAAATGAGGTTCAGCCTTCGGTAGAAACACTATTGGTTATTGCCAAAACTTTGGAGGTTGATATTAAAGAATTGCTTTGTTCCACCCAAATTTATAATCAAAATGGCAACACTAAAATATAAAGTAATTGATCTTTTAGTAAAGGAGCTGGAATAATCTGTCGTTTAATGTAAGTGGAAGTCTGTGTTATAACAAGCGTGTGTTTTATTCAAGATATAAAAGAAACATAATGAATTTAACAACCCAAGAAGTACTTTTATCCATAAGAAATTACGGGAATATATAGTTAGATTCAATAAACCAATAAAGTATATGAATATGTCAAATCTACACATACAAGTTCTTAAAGCAGAATATGGAGACTGCATCTTTATTTCTATAAAAAAGGAAGAACGTGAATTTAACATTTTAGTAGATGGTGGATTACCAGAAACATATGAGAATGTAAGGGACAGAAGACATCCGGCAGGTCCTTTAAAAGAATTGATAGATGAATTAAAGCAGCATTCAAGACTTATTGATTTGGTAGTAATCACCCATATTGACGATGATCATATAGGAGGTGTTAAAAAATGGTTTGAGTCTGATTTTCCATCAAATGAATTTGTAAAGGAAGTATGGATGAATGGAGATATAGAAGTTGAAGACAATGTAGATTTAAACAATTCTGTGAAAAATGCAGTTTCTGTTATTCGAAAGTTAAAAGACAATAATATTTTTCTCAATGATGAAGTTATAAAGGGGTATTTTTGCAAGAATGAGTTTTGCACTATTCGCATATTAACTCCAGCCAAAGAGTACAGAAATACGATAGCAAAAGCTATACATGAATCTTTAGACAATGCGGCCAATACAAAAGTGAGTGATGATAAATCATTTAGAGAATTGATACAGGAAGAATGGAAGATGGAAAACATTACTCCAGCAAACAAAGCTTCTATAGCTTTCGAGTTGGAAATTTGGGATGGAGAAAAGCTACTATTCTTGGGAGATGCAGATTATAATGATATAATGTCTGGATTGGTTGTCTTTCATAAAGATAAAAGCGAAAAGCTTAAATATGATATGATAAAACTATCTCATCATGGTAGCAAAAACAATTTTCATCCAGACTTTCTTGAAAGAATTTATGCAAGATATTATATCGTTTCTTCTAATGGAAAACGTTTCGGACATCCAGACAAGGAAGTTTTAGCGCATATTATTTGTAATAGTGATTCTTCAATTATGTTTAATTATGAAGATCGTATGAAGGAGATAATTACATTACAAGATTACATTGATTTTCCTAATTTAGCAAGTCGAATAAAAGCAATTGATTAATGGATAAAGATAAGATTAGGCAAATACACACTGTAAGAATTTGTGATGGAAGTGGCGTATTAGTGAAACCATTCGCTACTGATTATCTATATATTCTTACAGATTATCATGTCATAAAAGATAAACAGATTGAGGAAATTACTTTCATGTTTGAGAAAGGTAGCCCTCTGATTGACTTATCTCCTGAAATAATAGAAATTGTGTATAAGGAACAATTAGATGTTTCAATAATAAAAATCAGAAGCATTCATTGTAAAGAAATTGAATACCTGCGAACTAAAACAAAAAATATAGGTAATAATCTATTCCATATAGGTTTTCCTAAGTGTCGATATGATGACAAGGCTGTATGTAGAACAAGTGTTGTTAATATTAATTACAATGACGGAGCAGCTGGGGGACATTTAATTGAATATGAATGCGAAAAACCAACTAAAAAAGAAGAAATAGAAGGGATGTCAGGTGGGGGCATATTTGATTCAGAATATCATCTTGTTGGACTACATAAACAATCTTCGAATTTAGATAGGTACGAATTGTTAGGAAAAGCTGCTTATATCCCTATATGCGATTTTAAGAAAGTAATAGCGGAATATAAATGGGCTCCAATAATCGAATTTGATTTGGATAGTTTTGCAAGTTTCAGTGCAATGGCCTTTAATTTTGAAGGACAAAGCTATATTAATAAAACTGCTACAAGAATTCTTTTTGATATTGATGATTATAAAGCACGTATAGAAACATGTTCTCCTGTGGTTATTGTTAACTTACTCAAAGAAAGAGGAAGGATGGCATCTGACATATTAGTGGATGAACTGAATAAAGAATTTTGGATAGCATTCTCAGAATTCATTATAGGAATATTGGTCATTTTAGATATAGACGAAAATCAAGATGATTTTATTATAACGATGTACGACAGATTTCATTTCGTTTATTCTGAAGCGGAATTTGACGTTTATGAAGCAAGAGACAAGCTTGATATCAATCTGATTAAAGGCATGAATAAAGGCTCTAAATTGGTTGTTGGTGGGTTGAATCATAGTTGTGCTTACAATGGAAATGTTTTACGTCCTGAGAATATTGTACCCAATATTTCTTCAGCAGAACTTTATAACGAGAGAGATATCTCTCGATCAAACAGAAGATTGTTAAATAATATGACAATTGTTAATAGTAATATATTTAAAGATTCTGTAGGAAAATGTGTCGATGATGAACAAGACTCATTAGATTATTACAAAAAACTTTTAATAAGCAAAATAGGATGAGAGAAGCTACAGTTAAAACCTTCGACGTGTTCGGCGTAAATGCAAATATTTTAATTTGCATAACAAAATGCATGGATGAAGAAGAGTTGAGAAATCGCTGGAGAGAATTTCGTAATGAGTTAGCCGGAGAATATCAAACTGAACTTATTGATGATTTTGAACGATGGAACTTCTATCTATTTTATGTAGTTGAAGATAAAAACACAATAAACCGTTCGTTGAAACATGAAATAGAACACGACACTATTTCATCAAGAAAGATTATTGTTAGTAGAAACGAAGTAACAGATAACGAAGGCAAGTGTCTAATAGTTTCATACATAAAATTCGATATAGAACAAACAAAAGAGTTTGTTCAACCAAAGAAATTTCTCTATAACGAAACTGCAAAGAAAATTGTTGGATAATGAAAATAAAAAAAGTTATTATAAAAGCCTTTCGGTTGTTTGATGATGTAACCGTGAATCTGACATCAAAAATAGATTTCAATAAGGCTTCTAATTTTGTAGCTATCTATGCCCCTAACGGTTTTGGAAAAACCTCTTTTTTCGATGCCATGGAGTTTTGTGTTACTAAGTCAATTCAAAGAGTTTCTGTCAATTTTGATGAGAACTTTAAAATTGATCAACAACAAGGCAGTACAACTTTTATTCATAATAAAGCTTTGCCTGACACACCTGTTGAAATTGCCATGTATTTTGAGGGAATGGAAGACATAAGAATAAAATGTTCTCCTGAAGATGAATGCAAGATGCTTCATGCTGAATCACAAAACAAGTTCTTTCGGAATGCTATTTTATCACAAGATTGGTTTTCTGACTTTCTTTCCACTAAAAGTTCAGAAGAGAGATTCAAAATATTCACAGACTATTTTGAAGAGACAAAGAATATGTTAGAGTATCATAGGAATCTGGCAATTGCGTCAAGAGCTATTGCCCGTAAAATAAGTCAACTTAAAAAGGATGCTAAACAAATAAAGAAAGATATAAATGAAAAATTAGATGAAAGTATTGTTGAACAAATAAATAAAGGTGCGACGGCCTTAAATAATAATGGGATTCAAGTAAGTTGGCAAGGTAAGCTTAATGAAAAGTCTATAAAAGGATTAAAAATTGAAAGTCTCAATATTGCCAACCAAATAGATAGAGAATTGAATGAAAATATTTTATTGAAAAATAAATTAAATAAACTCATATTAGGAGAAGATGATCTTATTTGCATTGAAGCTATTGAAGAGCATCAAAAAAAGCTAATTGATATCAAGAGTGATATACAAAAAATCACAGATAAATTACAAAAAATTACACAATATAAAGATGTTAAAAAACAAGCAGAGCTAAATGAGAATAAACTTTTAGAACTATCAGATAATATCAAAACAATCTCTTTCCTGATTGTCAAATATGAAGAATACTACAAATTATTCAAGGAAAAATCCATTTTAACAACACAAAAAGGGAATATAGCCAAACATAAACAAAATATAATACATTCGTTAAAGGAGAATAGTGTTTTAAAGACTCAACAAGAAGAGCTTTTGCTAAAATTAAAAAGCGAAAAGCAGAAGCTTGAGAGTTCCTTATTAGTTCTACATGAACGCTACCAGGCTTATACTGCTCTTTTAAATAGATGGAAAGAATTGGAAGCACATATTGAGAAAGAAGAACCTAATTTAAAAAAGCAGGAAGATATAAAGGAAAATTTGTTACGTAAAAGCACAATGCTTCGAATGCTACAATCTTCTTTACTAAACAAATCGACTGATACTTCTATAAATATTCATCAGCAAGAAGTCAAATTAATAATAGAGTTACAGAATAAATTACAGCTTCTGAATGAAAAGATTAAAATCGTAAGTAGACGAATAACCGAAAAGACAAAGTTTGAAGATGACTTACAAAGATTATTGGTCTCTTCACGAAATATGTTAAATATATTAAACGGAAGCAGATGCCCTTTGTGTGGTCACGATTTTGAGGAACAGGAAAAGCTAATAGAAAACATTTCCCATAACAAAGTAATATCATCAACAATTGAGGAAGATATCAAGACAAAAGAAGCATATCAAAAAGAAGTGATCTATCAACAACAGGAAATAGAGCAATCTTATAAAGTTCTTATTTCTAAAGTGGAAATGGAATTGAAAGACAATGATAATAAGATAACTGAACAGAGTACTTTATGCTCTAATCTAAAGAATTTACTTTTGAAAGTAAAAGCTGAGAAACAACGAAATGAAAATGAAAGGCAGTCTTTGTTTGGAGATTTAAAAGAATATACAGAGGAGGATAAGAAAAAGGAAATAAAAGATAAAATAGAAGATTTAATTCAGAAAATAAGCGAACATACCAATACAATAAATTCAATTAGGGATATTCTCAAAAATCAGCAGATACAAAATGATTCACTATTTTTACAAACAGAGAAAATTGATGAAAAAATTATTTCCATTACTTCAGATCTTTTCTATCAAGAATATCAAACAAAGAATGGTAAAGAGGAGGTGACGCCATCATCGTTGGAGCTTTGGAAGAGTGTCTTGCAAGAAAGACAAAAGAATATGTCTGTTCTAAAAGCATTGATAGATTCTGAGAAAAAACAACTTTTTGAGTTAAAGTTAGAAGAAACCATTATTGAGAAAGAAGTAGAGTTAAAGGAATATTTGGCAAAAGAGCAATCCCGTTTTAACATTTTATCTGAGCAATGGATAAGAACTATGTCTTTTCTTGTCAACGATTGTGGTATCACTAACATAAATGCAGATAGTGATTCTATAGATATCAAATCTCTATATAATGATTGTCTGAGCAAGGTTTTGGAAAAGAAGCAAAAAAACGAAAAAAGCTCCTATAACATAAACAATTACATTAATCTTCTTTCATTAGGAGAACAATATAATGAGAATCAGAAAATGAAAAATAAACTGAGAGAAATTGAAGTTCAAATTGAAAAAGAGGAACAAAACAAACGAATAGTTGATGATGAAAGGACGAGGTTACAGAATTATTTAGATGGATTTGTTAAAGGATATTTTCAATTGGATTTAATAAACAAACTCTATAACACAATTGATCCTCATCCAGAATACAAGAAAATTAGGTTTGAATGTGATTTCAATTATAAGGAACCAAGATTGAATATACTAATGTATTCTGAACAAGATGGGATTGATACAATAGTACCTAATCTCTATTTTAGTACTGCACAAATAAATTTATTATCATTTTGTATATTTATGGCAAAGGCTTTATATGCAAAGAATGACAATAATGAGGATTTGGGATGTATTTTCATTGATGATCCTATTCAAGCACTTGATGACATAAACATCCTATCTATGATAGACTTGTTGAGGAACATAGCATTCTCGCTTGATAGACAGATTGTCTTAACAACACATGATAAAAATTTCTTTGCACTTTTGAAAAAGAAAGTGCCCGACAATCTATTTAATTCCCGATTTTTACAATTATCACAAAGAGGTGTTTTTGCAGAAGGATAACATTTCAGAGGCTAAAATTGAAACAACAAAATATATATGAGGAATAAAAAACAAGAGGTTTTATAATATTTGATATGAATTAAAGTATAGATCTCATCATTTGATATATGTTCATTTCCAACAAATCATCTTTCCCGCTACCCCTGTGTACAAAAAACTACGGCATTTATTTCTAAGTGCCGTAGTTTTGTACATATTCTTTTAAACAAGTAGATATTGAAATTTAGTTTATATCATGGAGTATCTGTCATTCAGCGAAGCGAAGAATCTCTTCTCTTTGCATCCATAAGGAAGTAGATTCTTATCTTCGCTGAATGACAGATAGTATAAGTTAATTTTCAACATTTACTTATATCAAATAAATAAGAGCATGGCAGGCCGATTGGACTTGTGCGGGTACTTGTCATGCTTTTGTCCTTTCCTGAAAACGGTTCTTTACGACAATCTACGGAAGTGAAGCCTGCGTAGATTCCGGTATTGCCGTAATGTGCCGTAGGAAACATTCTGTTAGAACACCATTTCTGGATTAAGCTTGCTCTCCTTCATTATTGCCCAATAGATGTCTGAGCTCCGGATTATTTTCAATACGAATCAGTTCGTTCTCTACCAGTTCTACAATATCCTGCTTGATTTGCCGGTAGTTGGCTTGTATTTGCTGCTCCATTGTATCATTGCCGTTCTCGTCCAGAAAGCTGCTGATTTCAGGAATGGGCTGATAGGCTGCTGTCTCTTTCTGTACAGCTTCATTGTCAACAATTATCTGTGCATGGAAAATCTTCTGGTCTATCGTCTCTCCAAAATTGTCCGTTACAGCGCCGACAAACATTCCTTGCGAAAGTATACTGATTTTACTGGCAGGTATCAGACTGTCCAGTTGCGTGCTGATGGAAGTGGAAGTGTCACTGCGGTTGATGCTTACAGACTCCCGCTTTTGCAGGATTTTTCCAAACCTTTCTGATAGTGTTTTGGCCGTTTCACCCACCACTTGACCGCTGAAAACATTGCCTACAGTTGACATGATAACAGCGGCTTCCTTGTCACCATAGTCACGTTTCAACTGGCTGAAGTCCTGAAAACCCAACACAACCGCTACCTTGTTGCTTCGTGCCGTGGCTATCAGATTATCCAGACCTTTAAAGAAAATCGTGGGTAACTCGTCAATGATTACACAACTTTTGAGTTGCTTCTTCTTGTTTATCAGCTTCACGATACGGGAGTTATACAGACCTAAAGCAGCACCATAAATGGAAATTCTATCGGGATTGTTGCCGACACACAGAACTTTAGGCTCCTTCGGATTATTAATGTCCAACGTGAAGTCACTACCGGACATCACCCAATAGAGCTGCGGGCTTATCAGTCTGGACAGTGGAATTTTGGCTGATGCAATCTGGCCCATCAACTGCTCGCTGGCACCGCCTTTCCACGCGTCAATAAAAGGACTCAGATAATTCTCAAGCTCGGGATAGCTTGTCAAGATTGTAAATACATCCTCGTACCTTTTATTAAGTAATTCAATGGCATGTGGGAACGTACAGTATTTGCCGTTTTCATACAACTTCAAAAACCAGATTATCGCCGTAAACAAAACAATCGGAGATTCCACAAAGAAGTCCCCCTGCTTTTGCACCCAACTTTTATTCAAGTTTAACATGATGGTATAACTGGATTCGTAGGCATCCGAAATATCCGTCATCAATTCCGGAGCCAACGGATTGCAACGGTGGCTCTTTCTCGGATCATCGAAGTTGATTACATAAAACTTGGGTGGTATCTTATAACGGTGTCTGTATTTAATCAGGTGGTTGTAAGCAATAACCGACAGGTCGTCAAACTTAAAATCGTATATATAAAGTGCATAAGACTTCTTGATTGCCTGCTTTATGTAATTATTGACCACCGCATACGACTTACCGCTACCCGGCGTGCCTAAAATCATGCTTGCCCTGAAGGGATTCACCACATTTATCCAGCCTTTCCATTCTTTTTTTCTGTACCAAAATTTGGTCGGCAGATTGATGGAATATTCGTTTTCCATCAGACGGGTCTCCTGCATGAACGACTCGTTCTCCGTATTGAACACATCCTCCAACAGATTGCTTTTCAGCAACCGGCTTACCCATAGTCCGGAAGCCAGCAGACAAAAGAAACCTCCGGTTAATGTTACGGTATAAAGCACGGCACATACCCCGGATGAGGCATTGAGGGAGAGCAGCCACCAGTTGAAGAAAAACAGTATGGCACCCGCAACTGCCACGATGCCGATTTTCCTTCATGTGATTTCATGCTTCTTCACCCCCTTGTTGCCCATGCAGGACAGACCGAGGAAGAGGACACAGAACAGCTTGGTGTAAAGCAAGGACGAGAACAGTCCGGTCGTACGCTGGAAGTTGGAAAGTATCCGGTCCACTATACCGAGCGTTCAGCCCATCTCGTTCAGCCAGCCGTAACAAAACCAATAGACGTGTATCGCCATAAACAAAAAACTGATGGCCCGCATAAAGTCCGTGACCTTGGCAAGCCCCCTTAAATCATCTTCATTCTGCATAATCGTAAATTTTAAAATTAGACTTCTGTTCTATACATTATTATATTATAACCTGCGTCTCCGCTTTTTCTTCTTTTTCCTGCGCCCGTAACGGAAAGCCGGATCGCTGTATTCATGCGTGTGGTCTTCCTCCATGAGTATGGAGAAAATATCAACGGCTCCGAGTGCGGACGTGTCAATCAGGCTGCCGGAGATTTCCGCCTGCCGTCCGTTTTGCCGTGTATCCTGCCATCCCTGTTGTCCCTCCCGGTTCATATTATCCGCTTGTTCCGGGACGTTTCCCTGCCGTGGCGTATCCTGCTCCGGCGGCGGTATCAGCCTTTTCCGATCCGCATCCGGATTGTTGAACAGTTCGTTGAATACATTGGCGGTAAATGGTTTGCCCAGACGTGAACCGTTAAATACCGTCCGGTTCGCATGGTCTATAAATGTGATGCCGTAAAGACGCCCGTCGGAATTGATACGGTAAACGACTTCTATGTCCGCCTCTTTCAGCCTATGTGCAAAGTCTTCCTTCGTTCCTATGTCCTGCATGGCTTTGATGATTTCCTTGCGTGTCCTTTCGGCAAGACTGTCTCTTTTTACCAGTTCAACGGATGTATCAAATTTCTTTTGCAATGCCTCATGACCGAATACCTTTCCGAACTTACTGGACTTGAAAGGCGTTCCCACCCGCATCCCGTCATCGTCCAACGCTCCGTACATGATGCCGTGGTATTCCTTTCCGTCCACATTTCCCCTCACTTCATAAACCGTCACGTTGTAAAGTTCCAGCAAGGTGTTGTATTCGGCAAGCGAATGAAAGTTGTAACATTCCAGCAGGGTACGGGCGGTGTGCTTTAGCTGCGCTTTCACATCACCTTTCGCATAGTCCACTTTTTGCAGACTCAAAAGTTCCCGTTCACCGTGCTCTCCGAGTGTGGGATGAAGCCCGTACTTCACTTCCATTTCACGGCAGATGTTCTGGGCCCGGATACCTTCCCGGTTATGGTCTATCTTTTCACCTTTCTCGTTGATGCGTACCGAAACGATGTGCATGTGTCTGCGGTCTATGTCTTCGTGCAGCCATACGACATAGGGCTGGTTCCCGTATCCGAACTTTTCCATGAACTCCTGCGCCAATACGGTCATCTGCTCCTCCGAGAGAATATCTTTCGGGGAAGGGTTCAAGGAGATATGGATAACCGGTTTCCTGACGTGCGAGTTGAGTGCGATATAAGGCTCGAAAGCCTGTACGCAGTTTTCTATCGGAACATTTCCTGATGTGTCCGCCGCTATCTTCGGGTGTCACAATACCTTTGCTGTACCATCATCCACCTTTATCTTATTATAGGCAATTACCCCGTAGAATGAACTGCCCGATGTTATATTCGGTACCATGACATTATTCCTTTTTAGTAAGATATTCCTTTTCGTACCGCTTCGTAAGTTCGATAACCTGCCTGCATATTTCTTCCAGTTTACGGGTTTCTTCGGCAAGTTTGTAGAGAAACGCAAGCGATTTCTTTTCCCCGTAAATGGTATGGATGGTCTTTACACATTGGTTGTAGTTGTTCCCGATGCGTCGGAACTGCTGATAGAAAGCGGTCAGCTGGGCGTAATATTCCTGCGCTTCCTTATCAATCTTCACCACCTTGAACTCTCAACCGAAGATACGGGCGAAGATAAATTCGGCCTTGTTCTTCATGCCCGACTGCTCGAACATGGAGATAAACTTCTCGTTTTCCCTGTCATTGAGACAGAGGTAATAGCGGTGCGTGCGTGGGTCTGCCAGCACCTTGCGCCCTGTGGCGTTACGGATTCTTGTTTCATCTTTCATAACATGAAAATTTTAAAAGGTTCGACTTGGGAGAACCTTTGCCCCCGAAACACCTTTCGGGCGAGACTTTCAGCGGTTGGAAATATTTTCAACCGCTGAAAGTACACCTCGCTATATGCTGACGCATATTAAAATCCGGCTGGGCCGGATTATAGGTCTGAAGGATTTGTCTGACGTTCTCTTTCGAGAACGGGCTGCGCTCTCCCGGCGACAAAGGTAGATAGTTTTTTCTGTCCGTGCATTATGGCGG
>UMJM01021684.1_pt1 | contig 14306 bp, 14 predicted proteins | sample 1966031 | NCBI WGS metagenome assembly UMJM01 (sample SAMEA4836150, study PRJEB28245) | human gut metagenome | biome: gut microbiome; material: fecal sample | place: Denmark | collected 2008
GATGTTGTTTCAATACCAATAGTGTTTTTTGAAGGGCAGAAAGGTAATCATGTACTTAATTATAAGTTTAATAAAGGTTCTCGTGTTATTGATTTAAATGAAGAATATAATTGTATACAATTAAGCTTATCTAGTTCGTTTGTTAAGGCAGAATGTGCTAGGGAAATTTTCTTTGATACGAGACTGAAATATGCTGAGGATGCTAAAGAGTGTGTTAAAATCTTATTAAAAAAACAGAAACTGGGTGTTGTAAAAGAAGCGTGTTATGATTATCGGAAAAGACTTAGTGGAGAAGCATCAGCTTTGCAAAACGCAATTTTAAATAAGTCATGGTATATGCCTTATTTAAACTACTTTTCTAATAGTATTTTAAATAAGGCTAGGAAAACTTATGGGAGTATACCATTGTTTGTACAATATACATTAATGTATGATTTACAGTGGCGTTTTAAAGTTGACCTTTCTATAGTTAGGCAAGCAATCGATGATGAAACGGAGACTTTTATTAATGAATGTTATGAGATTGCATCCAAGTTTGATGATGAGATAATAATAAAACAAAGATATATAACAATAGATGTGAAATGCAATATTCTTATGAATAAATACAAGGAAAAGGCAAAAATAAGATTAACTGAAGATGGTAGTTATGGTATTTATGTGCGAGATGTTCTTATTCAGAAAGTGGAATATAGAAATATATATCTAGATTTTTTAAGCTATAAAAACGATTATTTGGTTATAGAAGGGTGTTTTGATTATATTGTTGCTAATCAATCACCTAGATTTTCTGTTGAAGTAAATGGGGAGGAAGTGTTTACTTCAATTGCAGAAATTAATAATAAATCAAGATTTGTTTTTGATCAAAAGTGTTTCGAAACATTTGCTTTTAAAAGTAAAATATCGATAAAAAATTTTAGTAAAAAGAAGCAGATAAAGTTTTTTGTTTGGTATGATGGAGTAAAATGTGAATGCAAAAAAGTAATTGCCAGGAAAAATTTCCCGCTTGTAGAATCATTTGATGCCTATTATTGTATTGTTGGTGATATTTTGCTAACTATGCCTGGAAGTTTTATTTGTATTGAAAAAAATACTTTAAGAAAACAAATATATCAGGAATTAATATATCTTAAATGGTTACTAACGTGTAAGCGTTTGGGAGCAAAAAAAATTTTTATTTTAAGATGTGCTTATTTTTTACTTAAACCATTTATGCCTAAAGATATTTGGCTTATATCTGATCGTATTAATAAGGCGGATGATAATGGTGAAGCCTTCTTAAAATTTTTACATGATAATAAATTGCATAAACAAACTTACTTTGTAATAAAAAATGATAGTGCAGATAATGCGGTCGTAAAACAATATGGAAAGGTATTAGATCATTATTCTTTAAAACATCGTCTTATGCATTTGTTTGCTGCAAAAATTATATCTTCCGCTGGAGATGATTATGTATTTTGTCCTTTTTGGGGAAGAAATTATATTAAAGACATCCTTTGGAATCAAAAGAGGATTTTTTTACAGCACGGAATAATTAAAGATGACTTATCTGGATGGCTTAACAAATATAACAAAAATTTAGACTTATTTATTACAGCTGGAAAAGCGGAGTATAATTCTATTTTAGAAGGAAATTATTTTTATGATGATAATGTAGTTAAACTGACAGGACTTGCACGTTATGATCGCTTGGAAAATAAACGTAAAAAAATTATTACTATCATGCCAACTTGGCGAACAAGTTTAACCAATGCAGGTGATTATGCTATTACGGGTAAAGATAATTATAATGATGCATTTTTTGAATCAGATTACTTTAAGTTCTACAATGATTTAATCAGCCATCCGGAGTTGCTTGCTTGTGCCAAGAGATATGGTTATAAAATTAAATTTATGCCTCATCCAAGAGTTATTCCTTATGTTGATAGTTTTAGCAAAAATGATTTGGTTGAGTTCTGTCATATTGATACAAAGTATAGAGATATATTTGGTGAGAGTGCTTTAGTACTGACAGACTATTCATCTGTAGCTTTTGATTTTGCCTATCTGCGTAAGCCTGTAATGTATACTCATTTTGATAAGGAAGAATTTTTCCGCGGGCAAGTTTATGACCAAGGGTATTTTGACTATGAGCGAGATGGTTTTGGAGAAGTAGAATATAACTTGGAGGATACAGCAAAGAGAATAATCGAGTACATCCAAAATGACTGTCAGTTAAAGGATGTCTATCGTAAACGAATTGATAAGTTTTTTGCATTTAATGATAGAAATAACTGTCAGAGAATTTATGATGAAATTATAAAATTATAAGGTGGATAAAGTATAAGATGACAATATTTTTTGCTTTAATAATAGCTTGGATCAGCAGTATTTTTTGCTACGTTCGGTAATGGGGCAAACCGTAGTTGTAGCTTTCTTGTTTTTTTCCGGTTATGGTGTGATGGAATCAATTACGAATAAAAGTAACTATATGTCAAATTTTCTGAGTAATAGAGTTTTAAAATTACTGATTAATTTTGATATTGCTGTAACACTTTTCTTAATAACACAATATATCCTAGGCAGGCATATCAGTTTTAAGCAGTATGCATTAGCATTAACAACATGGGGTGGTATAGGCAATAGTAATTGGTATATTACGTGCATTATTTGTTGCTATTTATTTTCTTACATTTGTGCAAGAGTAACCGGTAAAAAAACGGACAAAGCAGCATTTCTCGTTTTGATGGGATCGCTATGTCTGAATTATATGCTTGTATTAAGTAAATATCGGCCATGGTATTGTTTTGATACTATATTATGCTATCCGCTTGGTATGATGTTTAGTGTATATAAAGAAAAAATCATTGAAAAATCATTGATTGTTTAAAAAATAATACAAACTATGCTATTGCAATAGTAGGCGGAATGTCCATTGGTATAGTATCTTGCTTGTTGTCAAAATCATTGATTTATAGAGTAATATACGAAGTATCATTTTGCTTAGTTATAGTGCTTACGACGATGCACATGAAATTAAAAAATAGTTTTTTGGAATATGTTGGTGTTACTCTTTTCGGTTTGTATATTTTGCAAAGAATACCTATGATGTATTTTAAGCAAACCGGTTTTTTGATAATAAATATCTATATGTAGCGGCGTGCTTATTAGCTACATTTATACTAATTTTTTATTCAATAAATTTGTCAAATTGATAAAGTTATAAATGTTATAAATAAGGAGTGTTAGCGATTGATTGTTTTGAAATTACAAGAGTATCAGTTTCTTTTTGAAGAATTGGTAAAGCGAGATTTTAAGAAAAAATATAAACGTACGGTGTTGGGAATGTTATGGAGTGTATTATCTCCTTTATTGATGTTATGTGTTTTAGCTACTATCTTTGGCCAGTTTTTTGGTAGAAATACGGAGCATTATATTATATATCTTTTTAGTGGACAGGTTATTTTTAATTACTATACCGAATCCACTAATGAGGGCATGAATTCATTGATGAGCAATTCCCATATTTTTACTAAAATTAATGTGCCTAAATATTTGTTTTTGTTTTCTAAAAATGTTTCTGCTTTAATGAATTTTGGTATTATATTAGCAATTTATTTTCTGTTTGTAGCATTTGATGGAATTATGTTTACGTGGAAGTTTTTATGTTTGATTTATCCTATAACTTGCCTTATGTTTATTAATTTAGGTATAGGTTTGATATTATCAGCTTTATTCATCTTTTTCCGTGATATTCAATATTTGTATCGTTTATTTACGCAAATAGTTATGTATGGTTCCGCTATTTTTTATAATGTAAATATTATTCCAGATAATATAAAAATGGTTTTTTATTGCAATCCGATCTATGTGTGTATAGAATATTTTCGTACTATAGTAATAAATAATACTATTCCTAGTGCCAATATTCACTTGCTGCTTGCATTTTATGCAATTGCTCTATTTTCTCTTGGGTGTTATATTTATAAGAAATATAACTACAAGTTCTTATACTACGTTTAAGCTATGTGAGGTTATCTATGGAAGTATTAAAAGTAAATCATGTTTCAATAAAATATGTTACCGGTGATTTAAAAAGCATCGGATTAAAAGAGTACGTTATGCGTAAGTTGAAAAATGATTACCATACTACAGAATTTTGGGCAGATAAAGATATCAACTTTTCGTTAGAAAAAGGTGACATGCTTGGCATTATCGGCACAAATGGTGCCGGAAAATCTACATTACTAAAGGCTATATCCGGAATTATGGTTTCGTCAGAAGGCTGGGTGAAGCGTGAAGGCAAGATAGCAGCTTTGCTGGAACTTGCTAGCGGATTTGACGGTGATTTAACTGTTAAAGAAAATGCGTATTTGCGTGGTGCTCTGTTAGGTTATACACGTAAATTTATGGATGAAACTTATGAAGATATAATTCAGTTTGCGGAGTTGAAGGAATTTGAAGAACGACCATTTAAACAGCTTTCCAGTGGTATGAAATCTAGGCTTGCATTTTCGATAGCATCAATGGTAAAGCCAGATATTTTGATATTAGATGAGGTTCTATCAGTAGGTGATGGAGCTTTTCGCAAAAAGAGTGAAGCAAAGATGAAAGAAATCATTAATGGAGGTGCTACGACAATATTAGTATCACATTCACTTGGGCAGGTACGCAGTATGTGTAATAAGATACTGTGGCTGCATAAAGGAAAGCAGGTGACATTTGGCAGTGATGTGAAGAGAATTTGTGATGAATATCAGGCGTTTTTAGATGGGAAAAAAAGATTTAGTTAGGGTAGGAGTGGTTGAGTATGTGGCTTTTAGATGCACTATATAAAAAAAGAAATTCAGATAAAATTGCAGTAATACACAGAAATGAAGCTTTAAGTTATCGTGAATTATGGTCTAGATCAGAGATAATTGCAGGATTTTTACAACAAGAAGGATTATATCCTGATGCTGAAAAAACTCCTATTGTGATTTATGGTAATAAAGAGAATGATATTATACCAGTCATGCATGCAGCGTTAAAACTTGGTGTTCCTTATGTTCCGGTAGATACAACGTATCCTGTGGAAAGATTAGAAAAAATAATGGCTCAGGTATCGGCAAAGGTATTATTTAATTTTTCGGAGCTAGATATAGATTATAACGCTTGCGAATTTAAAATAACAGATTTAAAAAATATTTATAATAAGTATAGCTCATTAAAATCTTCCCTTGATAATTGGGTAGAAGATAATGATTTATGCTATATTCTTTTTACGTCTGGTAGTACAGGAGAACCTAAGGGTGTACCTATACGCAAAAAGAATATTGTGAATTTTACTAGATGGGTAGAGCAATATGCAGTATCTGGGTTAGAAGAAGACTTTGTTGCCATGAATCAGGTTTCATATTCCTTTGATGTATCAGTATTTGCTTTGTATTTATATCTGCCATTAGGACATGCTATTTATAGTATTGATAAGCTTATGCTTAATGATATGAAAGAATTATTTCAGTGGTTGCCAGTTAGTCAGATAGCTGTCTGGGTTTCTACACCTTCATTTATCGAAATTTGTGCCTATGATGATAAATTTAATGAGCGTTTGTTACCTAAATTGAGAAAAGTAATTTTAGCAGGTGAGATACTTACTAAATTATTGGTTAAGACTATAGAAGAACGTTTCCCAAAGACAAGTGTGGTCAATGGCTATGGACCAACTGAGTGTACTGTTTTGTTAACAGCATGTGAAATTACTTCTGAAATGCTTAATGCTAAAGATAGCTTACCTATAGGCTATATACTGGATGATGCAAGCTATACTTTAGAAAATGCTTATGAAGATGAGGGGAAAACTGTAGGTGAGCTTTCAGTAATAAGTAATAGCGTAGGTTTGGGATACTATAATAACGTAGAAAAATCAGCAGAGAAATTTTGGTATGACGAATCGTCTGGTAAGCATGGATATAGGACAGGTGATTTAGTTTATGAGAAAAATGGCTTAATATATTATGTTGGTAGAATTGATTCTCAAATTAAATTGAATGGGTATCGAATGGAACTAGATGATATATCGGAAAATATTAATAAGCTTGCCTATGTTACCAATAATGTTATCTTACCGATTAAGGAAGAAGGTAAGGTACAATATTTAACTGCTATAGTCATATTGAAGGAACTAGTGGAAAAAAGTAAATTAAAAATGATTTTACGTATAAAGAAAGACTTAGCTGCTTTAGTTCCTAGCTACATGGTTCCTAAAAAATTTTGTTTTGTAGAAAGCTTCCCACTAAATGTAAATGGAAAGATTGATAGAAAGAAATTATTGGAGATGGCGAAATGACGATAAGTGAGTATGGTAGTATTTTTTCGATAGTAATTTTTGGTTATTTGCTATTTCCTGGTGTTGTGTTGGGGTGTTTAGGTAGGTCTATTAAATACTACGCTATATTAATATCTTTACCCATTTTATATCTGTTAATGGGTAAGACTAAATCTGAATACTTTATAGTTTTTTTGGTATTTGAATATCTCTTGATTTTAGCTTATCAATACATTAAAAAGAAAAGTGACAATGAAAAATTCTATTACTTAATCATATTTTTATCATTTATACCGATTGTATATGCTAAGTTGGCACCAGCGGTACATTGGCATATATATGAAGTACTTGGTATTTCGTATATGTGCTTTAGAATCTGGCAAACCATGATAGAAATACATGATGGACACATCACGGAGTTAAAAAAGCTGGATCTATTATATTTCATAACATTTTTCCCTACAATTAGCTCTGGTCCTATAGATCGTTATAATCGTTTTATAGAAGATGCTAATAAAAAGCTAGCTAGTAGTGAGTACATCAATAATTATCTTTGTAAAGGTTTGCACAAGATATTTTGGGGATTAGTGTATAAATTTGGTATTGCTAATCTGATCAATTTGTATATTTTAAGTAAAATACCGGAACAGATAACTTTTCTGAGAGCAGTTAAGTATATGTATACTTATACGTTTTATTTGTTCTTTGATTTTGCTGGCTATTCACTTTTAGCAATTGGAACAGGCTATTTGCTTGGTATCATGGTTCCAGAAAACTTTAATAAGCCGTTTTTAGCTAAAAACATGAAAGATTTTTGGGAACGTTGGCACATATCATTGTCAAAATGGTTTGGTGATTATCTGTTTAGTCGGTTTGTACTTAATGCATTACGTAATAAGTGGGTAGTAAAGCAATCTACAGCAACTAGACTAGGCTACATGTTCTCTATGACTGTAATGGGTATCTGGCATGGTGTTACACTATATTATGTTTTGTATGGTATATATCAGGGATTAGCACTGATGTTGACAGATATATACTTAAAATCTAAAACGTATAGAAAACAGATGAAACAAAAGCATTATACGCTTATTAGTAGAATTGTTTGTTTTCATATAGTAGCTTTTGGGTTATTATTATTCTCTGGCTACTTAATAAAAATATAATTAATATTTAGGAGGATTTCATTATGAACAATTACGAACAAATTGCAGTAGAAATTTTGGAGAAGGCTGCAGAAACTGAAGGCTTAGATGAAGAAAGAGATTTAAATCTTTTTGAAATGGGTTTATTAGACTCTTTATCGGTTATTTCTATCATCATTAGTATTGAAGAAAAGCTGGGTGTACGTTTGCAGCCTACTGATTTTACCAAAGAAGATATTTCTACAGTAGATAACTTTATCGAATTTTTGAAAGCTAAAGCAACGAAATAAGGAAGAACAATGAACACGAAGAAAATTATCTCTTGCGTGGTAGCCCCGTTAGTAATAACGGGACTACTAGTTTATTCTGTTAATGAATATTGCGTTAGAAAAACAGAAGAATGGTATCCAACTAGCGGAGTATGGCGCTTATATAACAATGATGTTAAAGACAAGGGGATTGCTTTGCTTAATTTAAGCGTTAAAAATGGACATATGATGATGTTTGGTACTTCTGAATTGAATAATTCACCTGATATCAAGGTAACGACTGTGCCAACGAGTTTTTATCCTAATCAATATCTGAATAGAGAAGTAGATATTGTGGGATATGCAGGTGCTGACACTTTGATCAATGCTATTCGCTTAGGTTCGATTACAAATCTTGGAAATGTTCCTTCAGTATACATTAGCTCGTTCACTTGGTTTATTGATAAAGAATACTATAAGGAAGGAATTCAAAAGAATTTTTCTGAACTTCAATATTATAAATTTATGAATAATCCTAAGGTATCAGGAGAAACAAAAAAAGAAATATCTAGAGCTGTAGTATATGTCTTAGATAATAAAAAAATGTTTAATGAAAGTATTCTATATGCGAAATTGTATTCTGATAATACTTTTCTAAAGCAGTTAGCTAGAGTTATGCTTAAGCCGTTTTATGAAGCAAGATACGCTTACTTAAATTTTAGGGATAATATAAGAGCATATAAATTAGTAAAAAAATACCAAAACAAATATCGTTATCAAGAAAAAAACATCAAATGGCAAGAAGATAGAGATATTGTTGCAAAACAAAGTAGAGCATTATGCACAACTACACCTAGCGAAATGTTTGCTTATAAAAAGTGGTACAACTGGCATAAGAATAATGATATAGATGAGCATAAAGATAAGTTTATAAAAAGTACTGTGGGGGATTCTAAAGAATATGATTATCATGAACTACTTTTGAAAGTGGTAAGTGAGGAAAAAATAAAACCCTTGGTAATATTGACTTCTGCAAATGGTTATTATTGGGATTTTGCGGGATTAGCTAAAAGTGAAAGAATAAAATATTTTGATAAATGTATTTTATTACAGGAAAAGTACGATATACCGTATCTTAATTTAGCATATATGTCATATATACCATATACATTTAGAGATCAAGCACATTACACATCACAAGGATGGTTTGAGGTAAATGAAAAAATTACAAAGCATTTTACAAAATGAAAATATGGTTAATGTAGTTAAGTATACATTTTTTTTGATATTATTGATTGTTTCTCTGATTTTATCTAAAGATGGTGAAGTAACATTTATTTACAAGAATTTTTAAAAAGAAATCTAGGTGGTGAGATAGATGAAAATAACTAAACCAATCACTAAAGCAGTCATCCCCGCTGCAGGCTTAGGCACCCGTTTTTTGCCTGCCACCAAAGCTTGTCCAAAGGAAATGCTTCCTATTGTAGACAAGCCGACAATTCAATATATTATTGAAGAAGCACTTGCTTCCGGTATCAATGATATTCTTATTATTAGCGGTCACAACAAGCGTTCTATTGAAGATCATTTCGACCGCAATCCGGAATTAGAGTTAAACCTGGAAGAACATGGTAAAGCTGACTTGCTGGAGCAGGTGAAAGCTATATCTGATATTAATATACACTATATTCGCCAAAAAGAACCTAAAGGCTTAGGACATGCTATTTTGTGTGCTAAATCCTTCGTGGGTGATGAGCCTTTTGCGGTGCTTCTGGGTGATGATGTTGTGTATAATGACAAAAACCCTTGTCTTAAACAGCTGATTGATGTTTATAATACATATGGCGGCAGTGTACTTGGCTGCCAGACCGTACCGCAAGAAAAGGTTTCTTCGTATGGTATTGTTGCAAGTGAAGATACCGCTGCTGAGCGTATTTTCAAAGTAACCGACATGGTAGAAAAGCCTGCAGTGGATGAAGCTCCCAGTCGTTTAGCTGTGCTTGGACGCTATGTTATTACTCCGGAGATCTTTTCCATTTTGGAGCGTACTGAACCTGGCCGCGGCGGTGAAATTCAACTGACAGACGCATTAAAGGTGCTTGCAAAACAGCAAAATATGTATGCGTATGATTTTATTGGCAGACGCTATGATGTTGGCGACAAGCAAGGGTATCTGGAAGCGACGGTGGAGTATGCGCTGAGAAGAGAAGATTTAAAGGACAAGTTTTTGGAGTATTTGAAGAAGGTAGTAAAATAAGGCAATGGTCCAAGTTTGGGGATTTGGTCCTAATTTGCGGGTTGGGCTGGTACAATGACTACATTTAGTACCATAGTATTCCTCTAGGTAAGCAATGCCTTCTTTAACAGCAATGGACTATTTTTATTCAAATTTTCAAACGTGCGATTTTATTATATAATGAGACAGCGTTTTTTACACAAGAGGAGTGTTTTTTTTGTTAACAAAATCTGATAAATACTGTGGTAGCGCTATAACAGTTTTTGCGTTGATATCTTATGTTTCCATTGCTGCAGGGAATGTGATGCTTGGTATAGCGACGTTATGTTTCTTTCTTTATTTGTTAAAGAATAGAAAGACAATATATATAATAGATAAAAAATATTATCTTGCTATTGCTGTTTTCATATTTACTATGTTTGTTTCAGCACTTGCTAGCGGAGATATTGGCAAAGGCTTAAAGGTATGGAGCGATTTATGGTTATGGCGTCTGATGCCGTTTTTTATTGTTACTTTGGCAATAAAAGAAGCAGAGACTGCTAAAAAAATATTAGTCTTTTCAATTATTGGTATTGCAGTCGGCGGATTGTATTTGATATATCAAGGACTTGTGTATCATATTCGTGCTGCCGGTTTTTTTGGGCATCCCATGACATTTGCCGGTTATTTTTGCATATATCTGCCAATACTTTTTATAAGTTTTCTGGAAAAGAATATATCTGGAAGATGGCAGTGGTTAGCAGGGTGTTTGATTATTTTGAATTCTGTTGCTCTGATGTTTAACTTAACAAGAGGAGCTTGGTTGGCAGTAGCTTCTGTTGTTTTGCTAATATTAATATATTACATCTTAAAAGGCAATAAATTAGCGGTGCTTAGTTTAATAGTATTAATTGCTTTTGGCGCAAGCATAAGTTCCTATCCCCCATTTATCAAACGTCTTGGTTCAATTACCGATGCAAATTATCAGTCGAATACTGAGCGTATTTTAATATGGCACAGTGCGTTTAATATGTTTAAAGATCATCCTGTAACCGGTGTTGGTTTAGGACAGTATAAAGATAATTATCAGCATAAGTATATTTCTCATAAGGCAAAAGAGCCTAAGCTTAGCCATGCACACAATAATTTTATGCAAATGCTTGCAGAAAACGGCATTATTGGATTCGCAGGTTTTCTTACATTAATTTTCTGCTTTATATTTTATTCCTTTAAACGCTTTATTGAAGAAAATAATCCGTATGCTTTAATGATGTGTGTTTCCAGTTTAGCTTTAGTTTTACAAGGAATGACAGAATATAACTTTGGTAATTCTGCTGTTATGAAAAGCTTTTGGTTAGTACAGGGATGTTTGTTGGTCTTGAGTGCGAATTGGAAGAAATCGCAAATTGCAAGAAATCGCAAATTGCAAGAAATGAAGATTTATGAGGGTGGGACAAAACTCAGCCTTAAACAGAAAAACCAGTGGAGTTTTACCGTTAGGTAATTTCCACTGGTTTTTATATACGGCAGATTTGACGCTTACATGTATTACGCCTTATTTATCCAATTTTGCATTATCCAAAAATGCTGTGCCGAACTGAGTATAGTTCATTTCCGCACCGCGCAGGTCGGCGTATTCTAAAAATGCTTTATCCAGCAATGCCTTATCCAGCTTGCTGTTGTTCAAATTGCTGTGGCCCAGCTTGCTGCTGCGCAGGTCTGCTTCCGTCAGGTCGCTGCGCTCCAGATGGGCACTGTACAGGTTAGCACCATGAAAAACAGCGTTTTTCAGGCTGGCACGGCGCAGCCAGCTGTAGGGCAGGTTGGCGAAGCTGAAGTCGGCGTAATCGGCCTGTATGCCGTCCATAGAAGCCTCCTGCGCTTTGACCTGCTGCAGATTAGCGTTCAGCAGATGTGCGCCACGCAGCTGGCAGCGGTTGAGATATGCTCCCTGCAGGCTGGCGTTGGTAAAATCGCTGCCGGAGGCATTGGCATAGCGCAGGTTAGCATATGCCAGATTGGCACCGCGCAGACTGGCGTTGGGCAACAGAGCGCTTTGAAAGCAGGCATCCTGTAGCTTGGCTTTGTCCAGCTTGGTAGCATCCAGACGTGCTTCGGTAAAATCGGTGTTGGTAAAATCGCGTCCGGATAAATCCATTCCCGATAAATCGGCACCGGAAAGGTCGCCGCCGGGGCAGCTTGCTCCGTTCAGTACCGCGTTTAAATCACTGTTGCTGTATGCAAAAGCTGTGCTGCTGATGCCGATAGCCAGGAGAGTAAGCACAGTCTTGAAAATATTTTTACGCATTTTGGCCTCCTGCATAGCTTTTTGCTTCGTCCAGCAAGAGCTCCAGCTGTTTAGGATCATCCGGCAGACAGTCGATAATCTTCCAAGGATTTACTTCAGCAAAATCCTCAGGTTTATAGCCGGAGCCTTCCAAAATAATCAGGCAGGGAGCGCCGATGGCGTTGGCACAGCGCACATCGTTAGGTGTATCGCCGATAAAAATAAGCTCGTTGGGCTTGGCCTGCTCGTTTTGCATATACAGACGGTGGAAGGCAACCTTAGCCAGCATTTCGCGGTTTTCGCTGATTTCACCGAAGACGCTGTGTTCATGGTTAAAATATTGGTCCAGACCGAAATGCTGCAGCTTGAGATGGGCGCCGGTGCTGGTGTTGCCGGTAAGCAGGCAGTTGCAGTAACGGCTATCAGACTGGCAAAAATATTCCAGCGTTTTTTGGACATTCTTCAAAACACGGCCCTTGTGCAGCGGCAGCTGCTTGGGCAGCTCCATATGGTAGCGGATAAGCAGGCCTGCTGCTTCCGCACTGTTGCAGCGTCCGCGCAGACGGGTAACAACGCTTTTGATAATGTCAGAGTCAGTGCGTCCTGCCAGTGTCTTGTTGAAATCGAAGGCATCCAGAAAATAATAATCCTTGATAACCTTAATCATGGCATCCTTGCCGGCACCGCCGGACAGAATGAGGGTGCCGTCTACATCCCACATTAAATACTTCATGTGAAAAATCTCCTTTGGTTTAAGAAAAAACAGGGGCTGTTCATACAACCCCTGGAAAAGTTTATCTTATAGTCCCGTTTAGATGCCACGGGGCTTGAGCATCATTTTTTTCAGTTGAGCGCCGACGTTTTTGGTAACGTTCTGGGTGCGGCGGATGAATTTAATGTTGGAGCGGTGGTTGGGCTTCATATCGTATTTGCTGCCGAAATCGCCGCGGTCCAGCAGGGTAATCTTGGCTTTGTCGCAGTCAAAGGCGCTGCGCAGATAACGAGCCATGCCCGCAGGGTCGGCATCGTCATAGCAGCTGAAAATATCTGCCGCGATAAAACCGAGCTTAGGATATACATGCAGAGTTACATGGCCTTGCTTGCAGAGTGCGGAGATGGAATATTCGCTTTGGCCTTCCTCCTGACAAACAAGCAGCTCGCGGCTATTCATTTGGTATTTATCGCAGCCTTCCTGCAGCAGAGTCTTTGCCTTTTCGGTATCATTCACTTCATTTACGCCGCAGTTGTACATATCTATGGCAATTAATTTTCCTGTAAATTTCTTGGGTTGCATGCTTTAAACTCCTCATAATTATAATTACAATAATACAATGCCGGCTCAGGCACAGGACGCTGATTTGCCGGAAACAATATATAGTGCATATCTTATTCAATTATAGCGAAAATTATAATACTTGTAAAGTCAAATTACTATCCTAATTGAGAAAACTATGTTATAATAATAGCTATAGTTAAAACATTTGTTTTGTGTGGCGGTGAGAAAATGGAAAAGCTGGAAGCGATAGTTGATGATATAGTTTTTCAAAGCGATGACGGCATGTTCAGCGTGCTGCGTATGGAAAGCAAGGCGCAGGGACGCTTTACTGCTGTTTATCATGGCAATGCGCCGTACATGGGCGAAAATGTGGCTATGGAGGGCAGTTGGATTGAGCATGCGAGATTCGGCAGACAATTTGATATACAGTCACTGCAGGTTTTGCAGCCGACTTCGGTAGCAGGCATTGAACGCTTTCTGGCTTCCGGCGCGGTGAAGGGTGTAGGGCCGGTGACGGCGGCAAGAATTGTCGAAGCCTTCGGAACGGATACGCTGGAAATTTTAGGTACTTATCCCGAGCGCCTGGCACAGGTGCGCGGCATCAGCGCGAAAAAGGCTGCCGCTATCGGTGAATCATACAGCCAGCTTTCCGGTTTGCGCGAGCTGATGGTGTTTTTGGAAGCGCACGGCGTGAGCAGCGGTTATGCAGCACGCCTGCAGGCAAGCTACGGCGCTACGGCGATTACCCGCATTAAGGAAAATCCCTACAGCCTGGCGGAGGATATTACCGGCATCGGCTTTAAAACTGCGGACCGCATTGCTATGGCTATGGGCATGGAGCATGAC
>UMJM01017454.1_pt1 | contig 14245 bp, 7 predicted proteins | sample 1966031 | NCBI WGS metagenome assembly UMJM01 (sample SAMEA4836150, study PRJEB28245) | human gut metagenome | biome: gut microbiome; material: fecal sample | place: Denmark | collected 2008
CTTGCCGGTAGTCATGCCGTGCCTATAATACACATCACGGCGGCACACGGCATCCCACTGCTCCCGTCCATTGCCGCCACACAGCCGCCGCCAGCAGACAGCTCCTCACCGCGTGCCACTGCGGCAACGGCCGAATACACATTGAGCCGCATCGAAGCAAAACGCTTACACATTGATTTATGCTGACGCTCTCATACTGCGATATTTGAAAATTAAAATCTCCCGGCTGCAAAAACGGGCAGTTTTCGCGTGCAATCGCAACTGTCTAAGCATCAGAGTGTTATACTCATAAAGAGCATAATGTGCAACATTTTTTGTCCCAATTAGGACAAAAAAGCCATTATTTCAATAAAAAAACAGGCCCGTTTACGGTGCAAAAACCGTCTGTTTCTCATCCAAAAGTGGCCGAGTAATTTTTCAAAAGCATACCTTTTGCATGATAATGTAAATATTGTTTACCGCCGCCATGCCTCCGCTGCCCTCAGAAATTCTATTTCGTCTGAAAATCCTGACAAAACTCTGATGACACATTGGAAAGAGAAACAGCAATAAAAGCATCAAAATAATAATATATGACATACGGCAAAGATATAACAACCGGGATATAACATAGCGCCACAAAAACGAACAAGCACACCAACAGGACCCGAAAACAGGCAACAACAGCATACTGATGGGGTCCAAAACAATGCTTTAGATGCTCATCTCAATTGAGATAAGCGCACATACAGCATTAAATAACTGATTATCAAGCGTTTATAATTTCTAATTCTTTTCAATTGAAAACGGCCCGAAAGGACAGATATAATTAGAAGCGGAAGAAAAAATAGCCTAATTTTGCCACATAGTTAATTTAATTTTTTATGTGAGCTTATGAAAAAAATCTTTTACTTTCTGTTGTTTGCAGCAATATCAGTTCAGACAGCACGTGCATCGGGCGACTCGCTCCTCGTAGGACATTGCGTAGGCAGAATATCTGACGAATGCAAAGTGTTTAACGGCGATGCCGGCCATGTCAGTGCGGCAACGATAATTCCGGCTGAAACAATGCGGCATTATCAGGGCAACAGACTGACAGCCCTGCGCTTTGCCGTTGTTTCAAAACTTAAAATTGACAGTATAAACGTCTGGGTGCGTGAAAAGTCAACAGACAATAATATAGCAGACGTTATGTTGAAGAAGAGTCAGTTTGACAAAGGCTGGAACCAGGTGAGCCTTCCTAAAGCAATAGATATTGAGGACAAAGACTATGTATTGGGAATGACATATTATCAAAGTGCAACAGGATATGTCATATCAACAGTATCAAAAGACACGGAAGGCGGACTGCTTACACAAATTGACGACGGCGAATGGCAAGACCGCAGCCATGAGGGCTTAGGAGTGCTGAGCATGGAAGGCGTCGTAACGGGCAACAGCCTGCTGCAGCATGATGTATGCATAGCCGAAACGGAAATTAGCGACGACAGCATAAAACTTGGTAACACTATTACGCTCTCGGCCATAATACGAAACAACGGACTTCAGCCTGTATCCTCTGTTTATGCCAAGGTAAGCCCTGAAGGAATGGAGCCGTTCTACAGGACTATACAGCTCGACAGGACAATCTCATACCGCGACTCGGCGTCAGTGGAAATAGACTTCAAGCCTGAATATGAAGGCACAGGCCTGACATCAGACGTAGAGATTGTAGGAGTGGACAACTACGAAGACGAATGGACCGACAACGGATATCACACATACATATATACCGTGAAAGAGCATCTCTTCATGAAAAAGATGCTTATGGAATACTTCACGGGCGAATCGTGCGGCAACTGTCCGCGTGTAGGCGGATTTGTAGACAGGCTCATTGATGAGCACCCGCAAAAAAGCCGCATCATATCAATAGAGCATCATACATACGGAACCGATCCTTTCTCGGTTTCAGACAGTCGCAGCTATGCCTCTATGTTTGAAGTTGACGGCGCGCCATGGCTGCTATACGACCGCAATCCGCAAAATCTGATATGTCCGGGATGGACAGAAGAAGACATGGTGTGGAACTTGACAGACCAGACTCTGTCTGAACCGACCACGGTGTACGTGCATCCTGAGGCTCAGATAAGCAAAGACTCTACGAACGTATATGTTACGGTAGACTGCGAGATTAACGAACAATTTTCTCTCGACAATCCCAGATTAACCGTATTCCTCGTTGAGGACAAGATGCCGGCCGTACTCCAATATTTCTATGACGACCGCATAGGTGAGAAATTCTATTTTAAAGGCGATGAATACATCCACCGCAATGTATTGAGAGCCACAGACAGCAAATGGGGTGAGCCTATAACCTTTAAAGACAACGCCACAAAGTATGAATGCTCCTTCACACTTACGGAGGATATGAAGAAAAACTTTAAGAATCTTTATATCGTTGCCTTTGTCGGCAATTACGACGAGAACGACAACCAAAACTGCAAGGTGGAAAACATAGACCGCTTCGAACTGCGCAAGGCAAGCATCAACGAGGAAGGCACAGACATCAGCCTCAACCACACGGAAGGCAGCATACGCACAGTTTACTACAACGTATCAGGACAGCGCATTGCAGAGCCGCAGAAAGGACTGAACATAGCTGTCAGCACTGATTCAAAAGGAAATATTGTAAACGTTCACAAATTTATCAAATAATTTTTTACTTGTTATGCTTAAACAAATGCTATTCACAATGCTTCTGGCAGTGCCAGTGGCATTAAACGGACAAAATCTTAGCATAAGGAATGCCGGAAAGCAACTTGTGCTCAAGAGTGTCAACGACAAAGGTGACCGAAACCGGCACCAAGTAAGAACAAACGTCCATAAAGGCACCATCACGCTGCGTGCTACAAAGCCAAACAAAGTGGACGGAAAAACAACCACATGCTATTTTCAGGGGTCCTCTTACATCAATTCTTATGATGAAGAGGTAACGTGGGCATCAACGTTTGTTTTCGACCACAGTCAGAACACCGTAAAAATAGACAATCTTTTCGGGCCGATACTTGAAGACTGGCTATACGACGACGTGAGCATTACGGCAAAGACCGAAGGCAATCAGATTATATTCCCCGTGGCCTCACCATATCGCGGAGATGAAAGCAACACCATCGTAGGCACAATAGACAACGACTATGTATCACTGCTGGCAGGCGAACTGGTGAACAATCCCGACGGATCACAAGGCGTGAATCTGGAAAACGAACTACGTCTTTATATCAACAGCGACACGACAGAGATATCATCTAACGGAAAAGTAGTGCTGCTGTATGAAGTGTCTGAAGACTACGGCGAGGGCATCATCTACGACTACCGTGACGGATACGTTCTGAAACGGCTCTCAGATGAAGCTGTATCTGAAATAAGCACCGACAATATTGACTTCGGCGAATGTTACTACACCGAAAAGATAACCAATTATATCACTCTTAGCTCGCTGGGCGCAACACCTGTAAAATACTCTATTAGCTTTGACAATACGGTGTTCACTACGACACAAGAGACAGGCACTGTATATATTGACGAACCGGTGGACATCCCGATAATCTTCACCCCCGGAACCCCAGGACAATACAACGGCACAATGACCATCAACGCCGCCGACTCTGTCTACAAGGTAAACATAACCGGAAAGGCACTTGACGTTCCTCACGACTTCAGTCAGCTCATAGTTGAAGGAGACAAGAATTTCTTCTACAAATGGGACAATATCTCTGCATGGCCTTGGACTTCGGAAGACACATGGGCATCTAACAATAACGACAAGAAACAGGACGGCGACGCCACTCTGACAGGATTCTACAAATCAGAAAAGCCGACACGAATGACGTTCGACTATGATATTTCAGCCGAATCGCCCGACTCCCTGATAATGTTTGTTGACAACGACCGTGCCTTCGGCTACACTGACGATGTTACAGGCTCTTTCTCTTACATTCTGCCTAAGGGCGAACATACCGTAAGATGGATCTTCACAAAAGAAAATTCAGGTTCCAAAAAGGATTATGTGTCTTTCGGAAACATACGCTTCTCTGAGGCCACAGAATATGAAGGAATATCTCCTGACAACAGTGCACGGAACTTTGTTGCAGACGGATGGGGCATCTACGACAAGCGACTGCGTCCCGTATCGCCGTCAGGCACACTTACATTTGAAGTAAACACGGAAGGCAACGAAAGCGTGGTTGACTTTGACGTGCAGGCCACAGAACTGTCGCCGCTCAAAATCAGTGCCGACGGAAATGCTGCCATGACTGCCACATGCGACACAATATGCCACATAGACCTCACCGGCACAGGCAAGCACACCATTAAGGTTGAATTTGCCGGCTCAGACGACAGTGAGACCGAAACAAGATGCGAACAGCTGACATCTATCAGCAACATCAGGACCTTCAACGGATATTATACTGAATTGAGCTCTAAATACATCCTCATAGGCGACAGCTATTTCAACACTGAAAGCAACTATACAGCCACCGACGGAATTGAGGGTGTAAACTGTCCTGTAGACATCAAGATAACCAACACAGGAAGATTCTTCATGTATAATCTGTTCCCCATCACCGACCTTCACTACCGCACAATCTGCGGAACCGTAAATGATGGAATGATAAAGATACCTACACTTGCCAACACCAACCTTGGTACTTATGCGGCATACAGCGACGAGACCTATATGTTTGAAGGAAGAACAGGTGACCGCTGGTGGCTCGTAAGCGGCGACATAAAAGGCGGTTCTAAAAAAGCTGACTATCTGTTTAACGATACTCTCAACATTGAAGCTGACGCCAAATATGACATGCTCGTGCCGCAAACAGGCTTCGGACTGTGGAGAACATACAGATTCAACAACTCGGGCATAACAGAATTTCTAAAGAAAGGCGTAAGATTTGAAAAGGTAACCGAAAACGCTGCAATAATATCTTCAACCGAAAGCATCAGCTTCGGCGAGCCTTTTGCAAATACTGGCTCACTGAAAAGAAAGGTTGTGTTTGTCAACAAGGGAATGACACCTACCGACTGCAGTGTTGAGATAAACGGCGGAGACGGAGCTTACACTGTTTCGCCCACGACATTTGAACTTCAACCCATGCAAAGCAAGACGGTAACCGTGACATTCATGCCTAAACTCGTAGGAACACACGACGCAGAACTCGTGGTTTACTCTGAAGGAGAAGACTGCAAAGTCAAAATTGAAGGAAACGTAAAGGCTCTGCCTGACTACAGCTCGCTCGTCAATGAAGGTAAGGAACTCATCACATCATGGGAGACATCTTCTGAGTATCCGTGGCTGATAAATGAGAACGAAGCCTACAGCACCAACACCAACCACGACAACACCACATCAGAACTTACAATGAACTTCAGCGTACCTGAAGGAAAACTGGCACGCCTGAGCTTTGACGCCAACTTTGCCGTTGAACCTGAAGGCGACATTTTCCACGTTACGGTAAACAATGTCGACGTTGTCAAGATGGATCAGTCGCGCCGCAATCTCGTAGGCACATACATTATGCCTGCCGGCGATTACAAGGCTGTGTTTGCACACATAAAAGACTACACGACACTGATACCTTCAGCCGACGTATCAAAGATAAGCAACATACGCATAGACCTCATTGACGACAAAGCCGACGCCGCATTCATGCACGCGCCACGCTACCACTACGACCTTATTGCTCCATTAGACAGGGCTACTGACACTTACTGCTGGATTATCAACAAGGGAACAAATCCGCTTACCATAACTGGTGCCGAAGCAGAAAAGCCATTCTCTTTAGAGGTTCCGTCAACACCTGTCGCACCCGGCGACACCCTGGCCATACCTGTAAAGATTCAGCCTACTGCTCCCGGACTCTACAGCAGCAAGTTTATATTCCATACTTCAGCCGGCGACGTTACATGCGACTATGACGCACAAGCCGACTATGTACGCTATCTCGGAGATTTCGACGGAGCTACTCTTGACTTCCCCGTATGCACATACTACACCAGCTATTGGGTTTATCCTATCTACACCCAGTCTATTTACTTTGAAAAGGATATGGAAGGACTTAATGGTGCGCAAATCACGGAGATGACTTATCAGACTGTAATGGAAGCAGATATCGACTATACATCAGCTGACGTAAACTACCGTATAGGAACAACCTCGGCCAATGAAGTAAGCGAGAATCATCCAGAAGGACTGACCACGGTATACAGCGGAGAACAGATTGACATCGTCAACTATGAGCAGACGATTAAATTTAACGAGCCTTTCACCTATAACGGAGGCAACCTTATTGTGGCACACGACATGAATGCACGCGAAGGGTTCGACATACAGGTATATTATTACAGCGGACCTGCAAACTCTGGCTCAAGCGGTATTTATCTTCCGGGCACACCAAGTTTCGGACTGATGAAGAAGACCTACGTTCCTACCCTGCGACTGAAATATATACCGAAAGAGGGCACATCTGTTCAGGATGTCACAAGCGGACAGGTTGAAAAGGTTGAATACTTCGACATCACAGGCATGCGCATTCCGTCAATGAGAAAGGGCGTCAACATCGTGCTGACAACCTATAAGAATGGCAAGACAACGACACAGAAAGTTGTGGTAAAGTAACAACTGCAACAAATTAAACATCGGAGCTTCATTAATTCTCTTTTGTCCAAGGGCCATATTTTAACTCTCAAAGAGTAAAAAATATGGCCCTTTTCTATTATCTATATAAACAAGAATATAAGCCGAATGGCTAATGCTCCTTCAACGACTTGATATACTCGCTCGGCGAAACTCCTTCAATACGCTTAAACGCTGAGAGGAACGTACTGCGCGACTTAAAGCCACACTTCTCTGATATAGCCGTAATGGTAAATTTTCTATATTCAGGAAGGGCTATCATCTTCTTGAAGGCCTCTACCCTAAACCCGGCAATATAATCATAGTAATTGGTGTGCATAAACAAGCTGAACAACTGCGACAGTTCATGGGCAGAACAGTTTATACCATCAGAAATGTCACGCATCTGCAAATCTTTATTCAGATACGGCTTATGTTCTTTCATATAATCATTCAGTTTTTTCTGAAGTATGTCAGCTTGCTCCTGCGAAAGACGCTTACTTTGATATTTCTGATTATTGTCTGATATTTCTTCAGTCTCATGCAGTGAATCTGCATTCTCCTGTACTTGCTCTGATTCCTCCTTACCTTTTACTTTTCTTTCCACGACACGCCTTACTAAAATCCAGCCAGCAATGCAAGCCAGCACAATTAAGACAGCGGCACAAGCAATGGCAAACCAATCAGACACGACGATAACTTTCATAGTCATACAGATTTCAGGCATACCGCATACTTCAATGCGCAACACATACGTACCGGCAGGTACATCACTATATGACAACGACGGAGACGATGTTACATGCCATTCATCTTCAAATCCTTCCAGACGATACTTATAGCTCAGGCCTGACATATTAGCCTGGGCAAGACATGTAAACATAAGGTTAAACGAACCTTCTCCCTTTTTAATGTGTAGCGTATTGTCAAAATTTACCCTGCTCACCTCTTCTGCCGTAAAGACATGGTCTGAAATTATTTTGGTTACTGCTATCGGTATAGTGTCAAAATCATGTGACATCAAATCCTTTTCATGCGCCCAAACCAGGCCTTTGTCTGTTGCCATCCAATACTTTTGGTCTAAAACAGAATATCCATACGAGTTCTGCTCTATCAGCAAACCCGGCAATCCGTCAATATAGCCAAGTTTTCGGAGTTTGCCATTGCGTAAAAGATTTACCGACTGTTCCGTACACGCAAAAAGCAGCATCTCTGTGCCACGAACGAAACAGAAAGAGGGGACAGACTCGTTTATGTCATACTTCTTGACCGCAAATTCTGTTACCTCCTGATTGCTCATTACAGGAAATCCTCTTACAGGCACAAAAAGCATCATCCCGTTGGCCATGTGATATATACGCCGCATCTTGCCGCAATTTGCCAGAAATTTTGGAACTTTCCCACTAAATATATACTTTCCGTTGCGTAAAGTAAGAGTCTGTATTCCACAATCGGTTGACAACCAGCCTTTACCATAGCTGTCAAAATCAATACCCATAACATAGTTGCCTGCAATATCACTGTTTTCCTTTGTAAACAGCTCTGTAACGTTATTTGCAGCATCATATCGCAAAAGCCCTTTGTCCGTGGCAAACCACAAACATCCATTTCGATCTGTTACAGACGAAAATACTGATCCATAACCAAAAACAGATTTCACCGTAAAAGTGTTCATATCAACAAGCCGCACACCGCAATCTGTTCCAACGACATAGTTTCCTGGCATTGCCATCAAGCCTGTAACGATATTGGCATCAAGTTCTCCTGATGGAATTTTCACAAGTTTACCGTTCTTCAAATTCGTTATATAAAGTCCGTCGTCTGTACCCCATAACAACCAGTCGCCCTTTCTAAAACAGGTGTATACCCTTGTTCCTCTGGTTGTCAGCACTGATGGTATTGAGAACACATGAAAAATATTTCTGTTATAATATGTATAATCAACTCCGGCCTTTATACTTCCAAACCAATTACATCCATATTTATCACGATAAAAAGTCATAAGGTCTGCAATCCTTATTCTTACATTATCGGATGATGCTTCTTCAGAATAACGGTTCACCACAACATTTCTTTCTGTATTTATCTCGTATGCACCATATGCAGCAGTTGCCACAAGTAGAGACTTGCCATCTTTATTCATATCAGATATTTGGCCATGAAACATATAGTGAGAAAACTCACTCTCTGCATCACTCTTCTGCCACACACCACTGTCAGAAGTGCCAATAAAAAGACGCCTGCCTATCCTAACCAATGAAACAGGTTCCTTTTTGGTATGGCAGACAGATCCGTCGGATACACTGGACATGTTTCTAAATACAGCAATACCCTTTTTCCCTGCGACCCATATACGTTTACCGTCGCCGGACATATCTGTTATATTATCACCAAAACTGCGGTCTTTTATTTTACAGCGAACCACCTTGTTGCCTTTAATCAGGTAAAGTCCTCTGTTTGTTCCTACATAACAGGCCGTTTCTGATATTTTCAATAGGCACGTAACTCTGCCTTTTATAACATCTTCAAAGCATCTTGTCAACTTAAGCTCACGTTTGTCTAATTTCCACAACCCCATATAGCTTCCAACCAGCATCCAGCGGTTGTCAATATCTGAAAGGCAACTCACAATACGCATGTCCTGTGGAATATTTTCGGTAAAAGGTATATTAATAACCCTCTCCCCGTCAAAACGATCAATGCCAATTGTCGTTCCAAAATAGACAAAGCCTTGTCTGTCGCGTGTAACAGCCAATACAGTGTTAGAGGATAACCCGTTAACCGTTGTCAACCCATTAACACCTTCATCCATGGCACGAAGATTCAAGACAAAAAGAGACAAAAAAAGACTTACTAGAATGCACAAACACATTCTCGCTCTTAAAAATCTTTTTAATAATGAACTATATTCCAACGTATAATATACTTACAATACTTTGCAAAGATAAATAAATTAAAAATTATTACAAAATAATAATAATTTTTCCTTGACAAAATACAAGACAAGACATGTCTTGTATACAAACTATTTGTTTTCGACACAAAGTCTTTTTATATGATTATAAGTTTTATATTTCAGAATATAGAATAAACTTACCTTAATAAGATTTTCTTCCATCCTTATCATATAAAAAGCAAGATAGCATAAAAAATGTCTCCACAACACGATGCACGATTCTTTGTGTGTGCCGTGTTGCAGAGACAACATTACCCAATAAAAACAATCTTAAAACCCAAAATCGGTCAGCAGACCGCATATTATGTTCGTCAGCCAAACTAATACCTTCGTCTGTCATTGTGCTTTCTGTCGGCATCTTGCCGTTAGCCTTATCCTTACACAGGCAGCCACGACGGCGTAAAAGATGACGGCTGTAAGCTCAATATAAGACATGGATGCGGCTGAAACATGAAGAAATCATTAAATAAAAAGCCCGCACCTGCCACACGGCAACAAGAACGATAGGAACAAATTGCCATAAGGCTTTCCGTAACGGAACGGCACGACTGCCTGAACCACACGAAACTGCCGGCACGGGCCTTGGCGCTGTCAGTCTCAGCGCTTTATAAAACTTTTGATGTTGTCAGGTATTACGGGCATGGCGCCGCTCTGTGTGCACACATAGGCTGACACCTTTACCGCAAGGGCATGGGCATCCCTGACGTCCATGCCGCTCAATATGGCGGCACAGAACGTGCCCGTGAACGAGTCGCCCGCGCCTACAGTGTCTGCCACCTCTACTATCGGGGTCTCCTGGAAGGACACGCTCCCGGGTGTGAACACGTAGCTGCCGTTGACGCCGCATGTCAGCACAAGCATGTCAAGGTTGTACTTGCCTAGTATCAGCCAGCACTTGTTGCTCATGTCAAGGCCCGGATATCCGAACAGACGCCCTATCACGACGAGCTCCTCGTCGTTTATCTTCAGTACGTTGCAGCGCTTCACCGACTCGCTTATCACTTCCTTCGTGTAGAAGTTCTGGCGAAGGTTGATGTCGAATATCTTCAGGACGCCCTTGTCAGAGGGCATCGCGTCGAGGAACTTGCCGATCGTTTCGCGCGAAACTACGTTGCGCTGGGCCAGAGAGCCCCAGCAAACTGCACGGCAGTCGCGGGCAAGGGCCTCAAGCTCCGGGGTGAAGGGGATGTTGTCCCAGGCCACGTTCTCACGGATGTCATACGTCGGGATGCCGTCGTCGTCGAGCGTAACCTGAACAGTGCCCGTAGGATAAGGTACGCGAGGCATCATGTATTTAAGACCTTTGTCGTCAAGGGCGGCGAGGGTCTCGTCGCCTAGGCGGTCGTCGCCCACGGCGCTTACTGCCACGGAGTCGAAGCCGAACTGGCCGGCATGGTAGGCGAAGTTGGCAGGAGCTCCGCCCAGCTTCTTGCCGTCGGGAAGAACGTCCCAAAGGGCTTCGCCAAGACCTACTATTATATCTTTCATATCGTTATGCTTGTTTGTTTGAAGTTTGTCAATGTTTTACCTTGTTTATATAATAAAGGAGATAGACCACGCCGACTGACATCACGCCTACGGCTCCAGCCTGGCCTGCAGCGTCGGAGGCAAAGCCCATCAGAAGGGGGAACACGGTGCCACCGAAAAGACCCATGATCATCAGGCCAGAAACCTCGTTCTGACGATCGGGGACTGAAAGAAGCGCCTGAGAGAACACTATCGAGAAGATGTTAGAGTTGCCGTAGCCTACAAGCGCTATCGCAGTGTAGAGCACGGCCTTCGACGTGCCGAAGAACATGCCGCACATGCTCAAAGCCATCATCACAACGCTTATGGCGAAGAACACGCGGTTGTTCATCACGCGGAGGAAGAACGAGCCCGTCAGGCAGCCGGCCGTACGGAAGATGAAGTAGAGGCTCGTGGCGAAGGCGGCGTCGTTAAGGCTCATACCAAGACGCTCTATAAGGAGCTTGGGCGCAGTGGTGTTGGTGCCGACGTCGATGCCAACATGGCACATGATGCCAAGGAAGGACAGAAGGACGATGGGCTTGCCGAGAAGGCGGAAGCAGTCGCCGAAGCCCGAAACCTTGCCCGCAGGGGCTTCTTCCTTAATGGGGGTTACCAGCAGAAGGAGCGTGGCAAGAACGCCTGCAACGAAGTATACCAGGAACAGAACGCGCCAGCCCATGCCCAGAGAAGGAAGCACGCCCGTGGCGCCCCACATGGCTATGTAGGGGGCGAGGAAAGAGGCGATGGCCTTGATGAACTGACCGAAAGTAAGGGTGCTGGCAAGGTTGTCGCCGCGGATCACGGTCGAGATCAGCGGGTTGAGCGATGTCTGCATCAGGGTGTTGCCTATGCCGAGCAATGAGAACGACAGAAGCATTATGGCGAAGCTCTCGCCGAAGAGCGGAAGAACGAGCGACACGGCAGTCACGGCAAGAGACAGAAGCACCGTGTTCTTGCGCCCGATACGGTTCATAAGCATTCCTGTGGGCACTGAGAAGATAAGGAACCAGAAGAACACCAGCGAGGGGAACACGTTGGCGACGGAGTCGCTCAGCCCAAGGTCTGACTTCACGTAGTTGGAGGCGATGCCGACAAGGTCGACAAAACCCATGGCGAAGAAGCAGAACATCACAGGGATGAGATATATGGTCTTGGTTGATTTCATAAGTTATTTGTTTAAAGGATATACAACGAGCGAGGCCGACTTCTTCTTGCCGCCGCACTTAACTGATATGCTGTTGTATGGCTCTGACGGGAACACGAGGTTGGTCATAACCGAGCGTCCGCCGTTGGCAAAGGCCTCAACGCTGCAGTTGTCTACATAAAGGCGCAGCTCGTTGAGCTTAGATCCTACAACGGGGGCCACAGACACGGCAGGGAACTGGTCGCTGAACGAAACGTTTCCGCTCTTGCGGCGGTCGAAACTCAGAGAGCCTTTGGCTGCATCATACATCATGCTTACGTTCTCGCCCTTTGTGTTAGAGAGCACAAGTTCAACGTTGCCGGCATTGTCATTGCCCAGAGTGAGCACCACCTCATAGGTGCCGCGCGGCTTGCTGAACATCTTGCTTATGGTATTCGAGCCTGAAATATTCTTCTTCACGGCAGCCTTTCCTCTCATTTTCTCGTTCTCTACAGAAGGCTTCGATGCCAGATATTCTGTCGTTCCGTCTGTATAGAGATACAGGTCGCGCGCAATGGTGTTGGCACTTCTATACTGCTGTGTGGGCGCCTGGTTGGCATACTGCCAGTTGCTCATCCAGCCTATCATTATGCGGCGTCCGTCGGGAGCGTTGTCAAAAGTTACTCCGGCATAGTTGTCCTTGCCATAGTCGGCCCATTTTGTAACCTCGGGCTTTGTGTCACAGGTAAACTTGTGGCCGTCGAATGTTCCGGTGAAATACTGTGTGGCGCTGCCGCCTGCAGGTCCGCCGGGGTTTATGTTGCACACAAGCACCCACTTGCTGTAGTTTTTGCCTTCAACAGGCAGTTCAAAGAGGTCGGGGCACTCCCACACGCCCTCATGGCATCCGTAGCCCTTGCCGAAGCTGCTCTCATAGGTCCAGTCTTTCAGGTTGGCCGAAGAGTATATGCGCATCTCCTGCCCTGCTGCCAGAATCAGAATCCAGCGGCCGCTCTTTTCGTGACGGAACACGTGCGGATCGCGGAAGTCTGGCACGTCGGCAGTCAGAATTGGGTTGCCGTCATATTTGGTAAATGTCTTTCCGTTGTCAGTGCTGTAGGCCATGCTCTGCGTCTGGTTCTCGCCTGCCGTGGTGTAGAATGCCACTACGGCTCCGGCACCAAACCCGGCGGTATTGTCCTTGTCAACCACACAGCTGCCGCTGAAGATTGTGCCAAGGCCGTCGGGTTCAATGGCCAAGCCTTCGTCGGTCCAGTTTACGAGGTCACGGCTTGAGGAGTGTCCCCAGGTCATGTTCTCCCATTGTGAACCGTACGGATTGTATTGATAATAAAGATTGTATACGCCGTCTTTATAGAACATTCCGTTAGGGTCGTTCATCCAGCCGTATGCAGGCGTGTGATGATATGCGGGACGGAACTTCTCGCGGTTAGCAGTGTCAAAGGTGTCGGCATATGAAATGTTCTTCCAGCAGGCATAATCCTTCATTGCCGTAGGCTTGCCGTCAACTCCGTTTACATGGAAGTCGAACAACACCTTCTTGCCGCCAAGCTTCGAGATGTCCAGCGGAACGTAATAGTCTATATTGTCTGTGGCAAGCTTTACGTTCAATGTCTTTACAACATTATTGTCAACAATCACTTTGACATTGGCTATTTCTGATGACTCCTGCACAGGCAGCAGCACGTAGCGGCTATTGCCCTCAGCGCGCATAATACAATGCGACTTGCTCAGGAAAGACACATTACAATTCTGTGCAGCCACCTGAAAAGAGGCTGTTCCAAGAAGTAATGCTACAAGTATATTTCTTATTTTCATGATTATATTCTTTATATATCCTAAAAATTTTTCTCTATTCAAGACGGAACGGTTAATATTTTGCAGGTTCTGATCAGAGCTGTTATTTGTTCAAAATACGTTTCAGCACTTAACAAGGCACACTCTTCTGTTATGCTGTATCCTTTATGAATCTGCAATGTCGGCAGCATTCCTGCACGCTGCACCT
>UMJM01010513.1_pt1 | contig 14150 bp, 10 predicted proteins | sample 1966031 | NCBI WGS metagenome assembly UMJM01 (sample SAMEA4836150, study PRJEB28245) | human gut metagenome | biome: gut microbiome; material: fecal sample | place: Denmark | collected 2008
CCGGAATCAGAATATACCAATGAATATCGTGAGCAAATCCATCGATTACACATATCAGCAAACCAAAAGTCAGGGCATTCATTACCGCACTCGTTACATCAAAACGTTGTCCTTCTACTTTTACCGGATTCCGGGGTAAAAACTTCAAACTCAATACAAATGCAACCAGTCCTATGGGCACATTGATGGCAAACAACCAGGGCCAATCGGCAATAGCTAAAATACCGGCAGCAACAGTAGGGCCGGCAGCAGCAGCGACAGCAATGATCAACCCGTTGATTCCCATTCCACGGGCCAAAAAACGGGCCGGAAAAATCACCCTCAGTAAAGCGGTATTGACACTCGTGATCGCTGCCGCACTGAAACCTTGTAAACCACGGGCTATAACCAAAGTAATAAACGAATCGGAAAGAGCACATATCAGCGAAGTCACTGTGAACATACTCAAGCCCAACACATACACCCGCTTATATCCCCAAAGATCACCCAAAGAGGAAAAAGCCAGTAAAGAGATGGTCATTGCTAACTGAAAAGCATTTACTACCCAGATAGAACTGGATGGATTGACATGTAAATCTCCGGCAATCGTAGGCAAAGCAACGTTCGCAATAGCCCCGTCCAACACGGCCATCGTCATCCCCAAAGCAATTACTGCCATGGCCCAATTCCGCCGTGGCAAAGGCAAACCGTCTTGTTGTATTTCACCCATAACAAGTTCATAAAGTACTGGATATAATACGAAAAGTCCTGAGTTTTGTTAGAACTCATCCTTCCTGTTCTACGTAAACCTGAGAAAAAGGCTATGAAAACAATAGACAAAAGCACTGTAAAAGAGTTCAATTTACAACGTTATCTTGGTAAATGGTATGAAATCGCCCGCTACGATCATCGTTTCGAACGGGGTCTGCATTATGTCACAGCAGAATATTCAAAACGCCCGGATGGGAAAATCAAAGTTCTGAATTGTGGTCATCAAGATGCTGTCGACGGTAAAGAAAAATGTAGTATCGGGAAAGCACGGCCTTCCCATAACGGTCAGCCCGGTCAATTGCAGGTCGCTTTCTTCCTGTCGTTTTACAGCGATTACAACATTCTCGAGTTGGACCCGGACTACCAATGGTCGCTGATCGGCAGTTCCACAGACAAATACCTGTGGATTTTAAGCCGTACTCCTCATCTCGACCAAAATACCCTAAACCAAATTCTGGAAAAGGCCCGGCAACGAGGATACGACACTTCCCGTCTGATTTTTCCCCAACAGCCCGAATCATAACTGCCGAACTCTTCTCATTATTCAGGGATCACTTTCGTGATCTCTTCTTTTTGAGTATAATAGAAGATACACCTCACTTCCTGTAAATCGGGATATAAGTTTATGCGCAAATATTCATATTGCGGGAGCTGCTTTAATGAAGCTTTGCGTTGGGCAGCATCCTTTGTAGTGTCGAGAATACGCAAGACGGCAGCTTTATCAGGCAATTTCGACTGTTCGACCAATTGCCGCAATCCGGCCCAATTTTCACCGATATATTCGAGCTCGATCTCTTGGGCCTCCATCTGTTTCCGTTCGACTAAACGCTGTTTCATTTGTTCGGCCCGTTGTTCGGCTAACGAGGCATTGAAAGTCGCCGTACCTATAGGAGACGAACTTCCGGCAATGACTAGTTTTTCCAGGCGCATCGTTGAATCCGATCGAAATGAATCGACCAACTTCATCATTCGTTTCATGCTCGAAGCGTTGCCGTCATATTCCCGGTTGAAGATATATTGTCCTGAAGGAAAGAAAAATTCGAATTCCGATACTTTTTGTACCATCACTCTTTCTTTTGCGTACTTCACCCGAACCGGTCCCGGCCCCATAGGCAACCAGATCACTCCATCGGCCAGGGTTAAAACTTCAATATGTTTCTCCCGGTCACAAGCCTCTAACGTCACATCAGCCCTCAATTTAGCTTGTGCCATCCATAATTCGAAAGGCACTGTTTCCGACAAACGGACCTGCATTCCTTCTCCTTCCGATATAAGCCGAAGAGCTTCGGGATAATCCGGTTGTTTATCCGTCAAGGCAGTTAACCGCTTTTCTTGCCGAAGATTGTTTTTTCCGCTAACGACCAAAGGAGTCAAATCATAGCGATGCCCGGCAGACAGAAAATAAGGTTGATAAACCATACGGGCACAGGAAGGGATAAACCCATGAGGTATATTCAATGTATAAACTATTTTTATCGTATATGGATCTGTATGTTGATCGACAAATAGTTGCAAGCGGGAAGGAGTAATAGTCAAAGCCGGTTTCTTCTCAATCCGTTTCACACCGCTCTCCAGCAACAATATGCATAAGCATCCCAATAATATTCCGATCGTTTTTTTCATTTCTGCCTGCTTTTAAAAAGATACATGAAACTAATACTTAATTTTGTCGGTCCCCAATAGTTGCGATGTCCGGTGTCTATAAATCGTCCGCATCGGTTACGTAAATATTTATCGTACTTCAAGTAAGCATACCCGATTCCAAGTTCTGTTTCCAAGTTCCAGTGTTTACCGATGATCCATTGGTAACCATAAGAAAAACCACCACCGACACCCCATCCGTCATAACGGTATTTTTTTAAACCACCGTTATATTTTCCTCCATGTGCATGTACTCCGATAAAATGCCCCATAAACCGGCGACAAGTCCAATAACGCCATTCCGGCTGAACCGCCCAATGCATAATCTTCTTATTCCCACGGAAATGAAAGGGATTATAATTTGCCGTCATATCTAATGTCATTCGCGGAGCTAAAGCGATTTCTCCACCGATATTCAAAGTCGTAGTCGCCCAATAGGCCAGATTTGTTTTCACGGCATATTTCTGTGCAAAACCGACACTCGATGTAAACAAAAGTAAAATAAATCCTATTCGTTTCATTCGCTCTATAACTTTTACCTATTTCTGACGTTTTTGATATTAACGAATACCGCTATCCTAAAGTTTTACTTATTTTTGTAAAAACAAAAGCTATGAATAAAAAGATCATCCGGAACGCCCGTATTATCACGATGAATGAAAGGTTAGATATTCTCCCTAACGGAAATATCCTGATCGAAAATGGAAAAATCAGTGCCATCACGACTCAATCTTTAGAAGATACCGATGCGGAAATCACAGACGCAGAAGGGATGTTCTTATTACCTGGGCTGATCAATACACATACTCATCTTCCTATGACTATGCTAAGGGGCTTTGCAGATGATCTTCCGCTGCATGAATGGCTTACCGGACACATCTTTCCGGCAGAAGCCCGGTTGGTGACTCCTGAAAATGTCAGAATCGCTACCCGGCTGGCTTTTATCGAAATGATCAAATCGGGTACGACCTGTTTCAACGACATGTATTTTTTCGAAGATATCATAGCCGAGGAGGCTAAAAATGCCGGTATCCGGGGAGTTATGGGAGAATCGATGATCGACTTTGCAACAGCGAGCTTTCAAACGGTAGACGAAGGTCTTGCCCGATGTGAAGCTTTGATCCGAAAATGGCAAGGAGACTCTATCATTCACCCTTCCGTTTGTGTACATGCCCCATATACCTGTTCCCAAGCCACTCTCCAACAATCCAAACAACTGGCAGACCGGTACGGTACTCTTCTTCAGATTCATGTCGCAGAAACCCGGCAAGAAGTCGAAGACATCACAGCCCGAACAGGCATGCCACCTGCCGAGTACCTCCATTCGATCGGGCTTCTCGACCGGAACGTGATTGCAGCCCATTGCGTATGGCTCAATCCGAAAGAGATCGAACTCCTGGCCCGAACCGGGACTTCGATCGGCCATTGTCCCAAAAGCAATCTAAAATTAGCCAGTGGCGTTGCAGATATAGACACTTACCTGAAAGCAGGAATTACTGTCGCTTTAGGAACAGACGGAACGGCGAGCAACAACACCCTCGATTTAGTAGAGGAAATGCGTTTTGCCGCATTGCTCGCTAAAGTCGTCCATTACAACCCGGAGGCTGTAAAAGCCCAGACAGCCCTCCGGATGGCTACCATCAACGGAGCAAAAGCCTTGGGACTCGACACAATAACCGGTTCGATCGAAATAGGAAAAAGAGCGGACCTGATATTGATACATGCAGATGCTTCCAATATGCTTCCTGTTTATGATGAATACTCAGCCATTGTCTATGCCATGAACAGTAAAAATGTACGCTCTTCTATGGTAAATGGGGACTGGATCATGCGCAACCGGATCGTATGCCATGTAGACAAAGAAAATACGTTGGAGGCAATCAAACAACTCTCCGGTCAAATCCGAAAAATGTAAGCGATTTTCAAAAATAATTTGTAAATTATTGTTGATAAAGTATAATTTTGTAGTTTAAAAATCAAAAACCAGAACTATGAAAAATTTAATATTTATCAGCGCATTTACCTTTTTATTCAATTGGACAGCAACAGCTGCCGGTCACATTAGCCGGGATTCAAGCTGGACATACGGAGGTAACGGAGGATTAAATTTATCTCAGGTTAGCTTAAACAATTGGGCCTCAGGAGGCGAGAATGCGGTCGGCTTCGATGTATTACTCAATTATAGTGCCGATTATAAAAAGAATAAACATTTGTGGCAAAACCGGATCGAAATGGCTTATGGCTTGAATCAAACGGAAACAAGCGGAACGAAAAAAACGAATGACAAACTTTATTTTTCGTCGACCTATGGCTACGGAATGACTAAAAGCCTTTATTTGAGTGCTCTGTTGAACTTCAACACGCAATTTGCGAAAGGGTATGATTATAAAACAGAACCCCGGACTTATATTTCACGTTTTATGTCTCCGGGATACCTGACTACCGGTCTAGGTTTGACCTGGAATCCAAAGAATTGGATAACAGCTACCTTTTCGGCCATTTCCTGGCGGGGAACTTTTGTCAGTAGTAAAATTCTTTCCGACGAAGGTTCATTCGGTGTTGATCCCGGCGAGCATCTTTTTTCAGAAATGGGTGGTAACTTAAAGGTAGAAGTAAAATACGAATTTCTGAAAAATATGACGATCTATTCACGAGTCGATCTTTTCTCGAATTATCTGGAAGATCCGCAAAACGTGGATGTCCGTTGGGATGTACAATTAAATATGACCGTGAATAAATGGTTTTCGGCCAATATTTCCACAAACCTGATCTATGACAACGATACTAAAATCGTTCAAAAAGATGGAAGTAAAGGGCCACGCTTACAATTTAAAGAAAGTCTGGGTGTAGGATTTCAGGTAACGTTCTGACTATTTTAAATATATTTCACATGTATAGCGCTTATTTCCCACAAAATAAATCTAGATTTGTAGTATAAACTATTTAGGTATGGATAAATTACTTTACGGAGACTTTGAAGAACAATACACCGATTACGAAACGGCGGAAATAGCTATTCTTCCTGTGCCTTACGATGGTACAAGTACTTGGCTGAAAGGAGCAGACAAGGGACCACGTGCCATACTCGAAGCTTCACCCAACATGGAATTTTACGATATCGAAACCGCTTCGGAAGTATATAAACACGGTATCGCCACTTTAGAACCCGTTACGGCCGATTCTTCTCCCCAAGCTATGGCTCAGGAAGTCGAACAGCGCGTGGAAGCTATCTTGAAAGATAAAAAGTTCCCGGTGTTATTGGGTGGGGAACACTCGGTCAGTATCGGTGCTTTCAAGGCTATAGCCAAATACTACGATACATTTTCTATCCTGCAACTGGATGCTCATTCGGATATGCGGGACGAATACGAAGGTTCGCCTTACAATCATGCCTGTGTTATGGCCCGGGGCAAAGAAATTACCCCAAGTGTCGTTCAGGTAGGTATTCGTAGCAGCGCCATCGAAGAAAAGCACAATATCGATCCGGACCGTATTTTTTATGCCCATGAAATTAAAGAATCGGACGATTCTACCTGGATGTACGAGGTGTCTCAAAAACTCCACGATAATGTGTATGTCACAATCGACCTGGACGTATTCGACCCCGCTTATATGCCGTCGACAGGTACCCCCGAACCCGACGGACTGACCTACCGGACAGTGTTGACTTTGCTCAAACTAATCAACGAACGCCATAATATCGTCGGTCTCGATGTTGTCGAACTTTGTCCGAACGATATCAACAAAGCCCCGGATTTCCTGGCCTCAAAACTGATTTATCAAATCCTGAGTATACGTTTCAAGCAATAACCCCGATCAATGATCACCTATCTCATTACCGGAATAACCGTTGTGGTCTCTTTTATTTGTTTCAACAACAGACTATTGTTCGATAAACTTTCACTCAAACCCTATCGGATTGTACATGCAAAGGAATGGTACCGTATCATTTCGCATGGTTTTGTTCATGCAGACTGGGTGCATTTATTCGTGAATATGTTTACTTTCTGGTCATTCGGCAAGTATATCGAAGAGACATTCCGTTATCTGGGATTCGGAGAAGGGGCTTTTTTACTACTCTATTTCGGAGGGATGGTTGTAGCTTCTGCCTCTGATGTGATCCGTTACCGTAATGCGGCATGGTACACTTCTATCGGAGCTTCCGGTGCGGTTTCTGCCGTTTTATTCACAGCCATATTCCTGAATCCGTGGGACAAAATTCTGCTTTTTGCCGTAATTCCCATTCCAGGTATTCTGTTCGGCCTTCTTTATTTAGCTTACTGCCAATATATGGCCCGCCAGGGAAGTGACAACATCAATCATAATGCCCATTTTTACGGGGCGATCTACGGTTTTTTATTCCCGGGAATCTTAAATCCGACGCTTTTCCATTTGTTTTTCAAGCAATTGATTTGAATTTTATATTTTATTATTTTTGTGAGAAAATAAAAACAAGGAATGTATCCGTCCGCATCTGAAATTTTAACGGCTTTTACAAAAAATCCGGACGAGGGAGGAAAATTATTATTCGAACGATACTATAAACCGTTAGTATTGTTTGCAGATTCTTTTTTGACGGACATTCATTTTTCGGAAGACATCGTACAGGATGTTTTCTATGATTTCATAAAACATCGTTCCTACCGCCAGATCGCCCCGGAAGCTCTCACCACTTATCTGTTCCGGTGTATACGGAATACCTGCCTGAACCGTCTGCGCAATCGCAAGCTTGTTATGGAAGCCGAATTGTTGAAATTCGAAGCTGCAGAAGAGGAAGCGATGACTATATCGCCCGAACTGATCGCTGCAATCCGGGAAACGATCAAACAATTACCTGACAAAACACGCCAAGTGATCGTTTCTATCCTGATTCAGGGGAAAAAATATAAAGAAACAGCCGAAGAATTAAATGTTTCTGTCAATACAGTGAAAACTCTACTCAACTACGGCGTAAAACAATTACGGAAACAATTCCCCGATACACTCCTGCTAATATTTTATTGCATCGAAAACGACTCCCTGACGTTATAATTTTTCAATTTTCTGAAAAAATAATTGAAAAAATCATTCACCCATTTTTAAAGTTGTGTTATTAACTTATAACAAGTAACACTCTTTATGAACATATCTGATCCGAAACAACAAATACAGGACTACCTCGCAGGACAAATGAGTCCGGAGGAAGAAAAGCAGTTCGATTCATGGCTGAAACAAAATCCGGAAGGCCAAAAGCTGTTTAAGCAATCAGCCAAAGACTATCAGGCAATCCGTTGGGCAGGACAATGGGATAAACCGGATGAAAAACAAGCCTACGCCCAATTGCAGCAACGGCTGCACAAACACCGGCTGTATTCCGGTTTATGGAAATATGCCGCCTTATTCTTTCTCCTGTTGGGTTGCGGTATTTTCTTCTGGCAACGACACATACCGCAACCGCTTCCTTTAGCTTCGGTAGAATCCCGGGCGAATCACAAGTTCCCTACGCTGACTCTTTCCAACGGACAACAGGTACTTTTAGCCGATACTCTGCAAATCATCAGCGGGTCGTCCTCCAAAGTGAATATCCTGCAACATGACTCCGGCAGTCTGAGCTATACTCCGATCCGGGACACAGTTCCGATAAAGATCACATACCACACCCTCACCGTACCCAAAGGTTGTGAGTTTTCGCTCACTCTTTCAGACGGCAGCCGTGTTTGGCTCAATGCCGGAAGCAAACTGAAATACCCGGAAGTCTTTGCCGGTGATCACCGGGAGGTATACCTCGAAGGCGAAGCCTATTTCGAAGTTGCCCGTAACGAACAAGCTTCTTTTTCAGTCTATACCCGCGACATGAATCTACAGGTATTGGGGACCAGTTTCAATATCAAAGCCTACCCCGATGAGACGGAAACGGTAACTACGCTTCTCTCCGGCAGCATCGAACAGCATTACCCTTCCTCCCGGCAAACCCTAAAATTGTTGCCCTCACAACAATCCCATTTCGATTGTCACACCGGTAATTTACAAATTCTAGAAGCCGATCCCGAAGAAGTGCTGGCCTGGAAAAACGGAAAATTTATCGCCCGCGACAAAACTCTGGAAGAAATTTTCAGAGAGCTGACCCGGTGGTATGATTTCGAAGTAGTTTTTACCCGTCCGGCCCTCAGGCAGCTACGCTTTCATTTGCATACCAACCGTTATGCCAGCATCCGGGAAATTCTGGATAATCTGCAATCGACCAACGGTATTCATTTTTCCTATATCGGTAACAAAATATACATCAGCCAATAAAAACAGGAAGACGCCCTCACATCTTCCTGCAACAGCTTAGATAATCATCCTATTAATTAACCAAAGCTAAACAAAGTTATGAGAAAAAAACGAAGATTACAACAAATCCTGCGAAAGATGAAGCTTCTTGTTCTTCTAACGTTAGTGGGATTTTGTACCTGTCAGGCTGCCGTAAGCGCCCAGAACAGCAAAATCACACTCTCTGCCACCAACACGACTTTAGCATCCGTCTTCCGGCAAATCGAACAACTGACGGATTACATGTTCATTTACAAATCCGGTGATATCGCACCATTCACGGATATCACCATCGACCGCCGACAGACCGAAGTGAACCGTATCCTCGACGAATGTCTGAGCGGAACAGGGTTAAGTTATACCTTCAAGGATAACCTGATTATCATTCAAGGCGCAACACAACAAGCCGAAGAGAAAAAAGTGAACGGAAAAATAACCGACCGGCAAGGTCATCCGCTACCGGGTGTGACAGTAATGATCAAAGGCACCCAGATGGGAGTCGTTACAGACGCCAACGGAAAATACACCATTGCCTTGCCCGACGCAAAGGATATCTTTTTGCGTTTCACCTTTATCGGCATGAAACCGCAAGAAATAGCCTACACCGGACAAAAAGAAATCAATGTGACCCTGCACGAGGAAGCTACAGAGATGGATGAAGTGGTCGTTACCGGTTATCAAGTCATCGACAAAAGGAAAAACACCAGTGCAGTGACAACGGTGAAAGTAGACGACATCATGATTCCTGCAGCAACCTCCATCGACCAGATGCTGGAGGGCCGGGTTCCGGGAATGATCTTGATGAGCAATTCCGGCGAGGTAGGCGTCGTACCCAAAATTCGTATCCGCGGTACTTCCACATTGATCGGTAACCGTGAACCATTATGGGTGGTGGACGGAATTATCGTACAGGATCCCGTACCGATTTCTCCCGAAGAATTGAACGACCCCGATTACATCAACCGTATCGGTAATGCCATCGCCGGCCTGAACCCACAGGATATCGAGCGCCTCGACATTCTGAAAGATGCTGCCGCTACAGCATTATACGGAGCCAAGGCAGCCAACGGCGTGATTGTCGTGACCACGAAAAAAGGACACGTCGGTGCGCCGATTGTCAATTACAACATGACCACCACGTTCCGGCAGCGTCCGCGTTATACCGACCGGAAAATCAACCTGATGAATTCCCGCGAAAGAATCCAGTTCTCGCGTGAACTTTTCGACAACCATTATCGGTATGATTATAATGCCAACATGGTGGGTTACGAAGGAGCATTGCTCGAACTTTACAGCGGAAAAATCAACGACAAGCAATTCGCAGAGAAAGTGGCGAAACTGGAAACCATGAACACCGACTGGTTTGATTTGCTGACCCAAGACACCTGGTCTCACCAACACACTCTCAGCATATCGGGCGGTTCGGAACAGACACGCTACTATTCTTCACTGGGTTACACCCGTGACAATGATGTCATCAAGGGTAACTACAACGAACGTTATACAGCTGCCATGAACCTCGAAACCACCTTCAACAAGTGGTTTACCGCCGAATTGCAATTCCAGGGCAATCTCAGCAAAAAAAAATATAATCAGGATGAAATTTCTCCGATAGACTATGCTTACAATTCCAGCCGGGCGATTCCCGCATTCGATGAAGCAGGAGAATATGCCTACTATTTAAAATACAACAGTGCCGGATATAACCATTATTTAAACTACAATATCTTAAATGAATTGGAGAACAGCTACTCCAAACAAAACGCGTCAAGCATCACAGTCAATACGAATTTGAATTTCCGGTTCACCGATTGGTTGAATGCCCAGGCAATTCTTTCGTACACAAATTCCAATACGGAAATCGAAGGGTACTGGGGACCTGAAACCTGGCATGCAGCAGGTCTGCGCCAATCCAATTACGGCGACAAAGAGACGCCCTCCTATAGTCTGCTTCCTTTCGGCGGAGAATTATCTCAGAATCAAACGCGGCAGAACAGCTATACGGTACGTCTGCAAGCCAACCTGAACAAATATTTCGGAACGAACGAACAACACAACATCAGTGCCAGCGGCGGTTTCGAAATGAGTTCATCCCACTATAACGGATTGTCCGCTGTTTATCGTGGCTACTATCCGGACAGGGGAAAAATGTTCGTGAACAATATCAATGCGGAAGAGTGGCCCGATTACGCAGCATGGGCGGCGAACAATACTCCCACGATCAAGGATGACTTGAGCAATATGGTTTCAGGGTATCTAACCTTGGCATACAGTTACTACAATTATTTCACGCTGAATGTAAACGGACGTACCGACGGCTCCAATCGTTTCGGAGTTAAAAGCAACGACAAATTTCTGCCCATTTGGTCGGTATCGGGAAATTACAATCTTTCGGAACACTCGTTCATCAAACAACGCAACTGGTTGAACTATTTGAGTCTGAAAGCCTCTTTCGGTTATCAGGGGAATATGCTCTCCTCCGTATCTCCGGTATTGCTAATGAAGAAAAACCCGCTTGACCCTTATTATGGAGAAATGACGGCAACGGTCGACCAAATCCCCAACCCCAATTTAAAATGGGAAAAGACGAAATCATTCAATACCGGATTGACCTTCATTTTGTTGGACAAGCGGATTTCGGTGGAGACGGAATATTACTACAAACGGACGAAGGATGCTTTCATGACGAAAGAGGTTGCCAGCATGAACGGTGTCGATTCATATGCCATCAACGGCGGAGATATTGAAAACAAAGGCTTCGGCGTCGACGTGACACTCAATCCCATCCGCACGAAAGACTGGCACTGGACATTGTCCACCTCCTTCTCCAAGGATTACAACAAAGTAAAGAACGATCCGGATGCCCAAACCTATGATTATCTGGATTTCCTCAACGGTACGGTCGTAGTGAAGAATAAGGCCGTCAATACGTTCTATTCCTATAAATTCGTAGGTTTGAGCCCATTGAGCGGAGGACCGGTATTCGACGATTACAAAGAATACCAGCACAAACTGGATGGCTTGAGCAAATACGACACTTTCAGAAAAGTACTGACTGCATCGGGACGCCGCGAACCCTATATGTCCGGCAGCCTGACAACAAACCTAAGGTACAAAAATATCCGGTTGAGCGGTACTTTCGCTTACAGCCTGGGAGCAAAAGTCCGTCTGTTTCAAATGTACCGTTCCAACCTGATTGCTCCTGAAAGCAACCTGCGCCGCGAATTGTTGGACCGCTGGCAGAATCCCGGAGACGAAAAACATACGAACATTCCCGTAGTCATCGGACAATTTGAACCTTACTATCATACTTACAATGAGCATTGGTCACAAAACTCTTATTACAATGTGCAACCCTTTGCTTCCAGTCTATGGAAGATGTACGATTATTCGGACTTGCGAGTGGTTAGCGGCAATTACCTGAAATGCAACAATCTGATGGTGACCTACGAATTCGGAGAACGCATTCTGTCCCAATTGCGAATGACCCGTCTGGCGCTTTCCCTCTCGGGAACCAATCTGTTCACCATTTCTTCCAAGAAATTGAAAGGACAGACGCCGACCCAGGGATTCACGGAAGTCTCCCTGTCCGACCGTCCGACTTATTCCTTTAGTTTGAGTGTTTCATTTTAAAACAACCGGTTATGAGAAATATTTTATGCACAATAATCATCGCCTCATTTCTGACTGCTTGCTCCAATTTCCTCTCCGACTATTCGCAAGATTTGTCGAAGGTAGAGACGGCGGCGGATTTAAACGAACTGTTGCTGGGAGATGCCTATCTACCCGTCGGCTTCTATGAAGCTTACAATTACAGCGCGCCACAGCCATACAATACATTCATCCATACAATGTCGGACGAAATCCAACAAAACCATTCGACGAATACAAGAGCCATTAATTCCATGCTCAGCTCGGAAGATATATTCGGTTATTTCACCTGGCAACGTTCGGTAGGAATCAACTCCTTGGAAACGGCTATCGGGACGGAAAACGAATGCTGGAAAAAGACGTACAAGTATATCAACACCACCAACATGGTTTTGGACGAGCTGGGAAACGTCACTGCCCGAAACAAACGCGAGGAGGCCGACAAAATCCGGATTGAAGGCGAAAGCCATTTCCTGCGCGCACTATACTATTTCACGCTGGTGAACCTGTATGCCGCCCCCTACGAACCGGCAAAAGCGGCAACAACGCCGGGCATACCGTTAAAACTGACCTCCTACATCGAAGACAAGGAGTACGAAATGAGTACCCTGGAGGAAGTGTACGGGCAGATTATCGACGATTTGGAAGAAGCGGAAGCCTGCCTCAAACAAACGGAAACGGTCTCCATTTACCATGCCGACCTGACAGCCACTTATTTGCTTATGAGTCGCGTGCACCTCTATATGCAGGATTACAAGAACGCCCGGAAATATGCCGAGGATGTTCTTAGCCGCAACAATGCATTGGGGGACTTGAATACATTCAATGACGAAGCGGGAAATTTCCTGAACAAATCCTTGCCCGAGGTCATCTTCTCCATGGGAGGCCACCAGTTGTCGACAGGCATGATGGGATCCGAAGGCAGAAGACACTATGATGACGAACGTCCCTTTTACATTTCGGACGATTTGATCGCTGCTTTCGATGACAACGATTTGCGGAAACAACATTACATCAAAAAAGAGGGAAGTTATTATATCCTTCAGAAAGTACGTTGGGACAGTAAAGACCACCCTAGTGCCAAATGCACGGTTTCCGAGAACTTCCTCTTCCGGACAGCAGAGGCTTACCTGAACCTGGCAGAAGCCGCCGCATTGGACGAAGACGAAGAGAAAGCCCGGGAGATGATCGGATTGTTACAGGCGAAACGTTTTGCCGTTCCGCCTGTCGTGAGCGCTACCGGTAACGATTTGATCGATCTGATCCGTGAGGAACGCCAACGTGAGTTGTGTCTGGAAGGACACCGCTGGTACGACCTTCGCCGCTACACCGTATGCACGAAATACCCCTGGTCTAAAGTCATCCGGCACATTTATCGCGATTACAAATACGATAGAGACTTAGGAGAAGATATCGCATACAAACAACGGGTATATGAACTTAAAGAATACGACAAAGCCTATACCCTTGCCCTACCGCACGAAGTAACCGAATTTCAGAACACATTGAGTCGAAACGAACGTCCGGAACGGCAACCGGTAGAGACTATCGGAGGCGATGAAACGCCAGAGGAATAAAACATACACCATTAATTGAACAGAAGATGAACAAGATATATTACTTCTTATTTCTTTCCCTCCTTTTGGGAGCTTGTACGAAAGAAGACGCATTAGAGCCCACCGGGGCGAATGACGACTACTTTACGGTGCCGGCAACGGCCACCGACCCGGAATCGGTCATGAGACGTGAATTTTACGAAGAGACAGGGGTACATTTGCTCTTCAACGATACCCTGCGCCACGAGCAGAGGGGCACGT
>UMJM01006387.1_pt1 | contig 14086 bp, 6 predicted proteins | sample 1966031 | NCBI WGS metagenome assembly UMJM01 (sample SAMEA4836150, study PRJEB28245) | human gut metagenome | biome: gut microbiome; material: fecal sample | place: Denmark | collected 2008
TCCAAATGTCATAGTAGGCATATCTGTTTCATAAGTCAGAGTAGCCGGATTAGAATCCATATCATCAAAGATATATACCTGACCGGCTCCAATACCAATTAAACGATAGCTGGTTCCAAGATTTTGATATTTCTTGGGAATATCAATTATATATTTATAAGTTTGATCTGTCTTGGATATTTCTTTGCCACTCTTGGTAACATTAATTCTCAGAGAACATGCAAATGTATAGTCTTCGAGGAATGCAGAATATACTTCATAACATGCCCTGCCCTGATATCTCATTTGTCCTGTAACAATATAGGAATGATCTACATTATCAGGTGCCATATAGCAAAGTCTGGTAACTACATTGCCGTTGCCGTTGTTTTCTACATTATTCCATGGTGCGTTGGAATCTGCTGCAGAGTATACAAGAGGAATTGTAGGGTTCGTCATTGTCTGGAATGCAGCAGCCTTTGCATTTGTATCAAAAATATAGCATGCGCCATTCGTATTTGACTGCGCAAAAGCAGCAATACTGTCAAGGCTGGTATAAGGGATGTTGCCAATCATCTGTGTTGTTACACCAGTATCTGAGATACGGAAGATTGGTTTGTAAGCAATCTTGGAAAATGTGGTAGTATCTTCAATGAATGTGCTGGTGCCCATTATGATACGGTTTACTTTATCCATATTTGCAAAAGCGTAGGAACCAATTGAAGTAATCGTACTGTCAATCTGGATGACAGAAACACCTTTTAATCTCCAGGGACGTTCATTTAAGGACCAGTAATCATAACTTGGAACTGCACCTGTTCCTGTTACATGAAGGGTTTCACCCTCGACTTTGATGACAACATCTGTACCGTCTAAATGATAGGTATTGTCACCGGGAATTGTCCAGGTTTCACCTTTTGCTTCTGCAATAGTAGTAGGAATTGCGCATATGGATAATGCCATAGCAAGTGTTAATGCCAATATTTTATGAACTTTCATAGAATTCTCCTTTCGTATGCATATAGGTTTATAATAAGTATAAAATTTTTTCAGAATGTAGTCAATCTATTTGCTGTTTTTTCTGTTGATGGTTCTTTTGTGCAAATAAATCTAATTCTATAGAAAGATTCCAAAAGAAAATGTAGCACAAAGAAGGGGGATTGGTGTAGACTACTTATGATAGTAAGAGGAAGGCTGGGCATAATTATGACAGGAGAAGAGAGACGTAAAGCAATTATAGAGATCATCAGCAAATCAACAAAGCCTGTATCAGGAACTGCACTTGCAAAGCAGTTTCAGGTAAGCAGACAGGTCATTGTACAGGATATTGCGCTGCTTAGGGCAGCGGATTATGATATTTATTCTGCGGCAAGAGGATATATGCTCATGCCGTCATTATCAGAGAACAAAAATAAAGAGGTCAGTAAAGATACAGATGCGATAACAAGAGTCTTTCATGTGTCCCATACAGATGAGCAGATGGAAGATGAACTGAATACCATTGTGGATATGGGAGGAAGAGTGCTTGATGTATACGTAGAACATGCGGTATATGGAGCAATCAGAACGGCCCTGCCTATTGCATGCAGGCGTCATGTGCAGGAATTTATGAGCAGTATTCACAGTGGCAAATCAACACCCTTAAAGAATCTTACAGCAGGAGATCATTATCATACGGTAGAAGCAGATGATGAAGACATCCTGGATTATATTGAAAAAGCTCTGAAAGAGAAGGGATATTTGTGTTCAGAATAATTTAAAGGAGACACAAAAAAACACCGTCCCCGATGCCATATGCATTGAAAACAGTGCCTTAAATGCACCGCCAGGGGCTCGAACCCTGGACACCCTGATTAAGAGTCAGGTGCTCTACCAACTGAGCTAGCGGTGCGTCTATGATGTTGTTTATCTGTAAAAACACCGTTCTCGATGCTTCTGCATTGAAAACAGTGCCTTCAGTGCACCGCCAGGGGCTCGAACCCTGGACACCCTGATTAAGAGTCAGGTGCTCTACCAACTGAGCTAGCGGTGCATTTATGCCGATTTCTCAACCGAACAATGGATAATATATCATATGGAAAAAAGAATGTCAATACTTTTTCTGAAAAAGTTACAATCGGAGGATCCGTATGAAGTTGTATAAAATAAATATTCAAGTTCATGGGGGAATATGGTAAAATAAATATTATTGTGAGAAAGATCAATCCGGTATACAGTATCGTAAGTAATGATATTGTATACCGCCTCAGACTGCAGGTAAGGAGATGCATAGGAATGTCTAAGATGATGTATGCAGTATTATCCTGTATGGGAGTACTGGTATTGATTATATGTGATATACAATGCATAAAACGCAGAACGGAATTAGGCAGGCGTGTTGCAGAATTATTATCAATAGGTGCGTTATCAGTAGCAGGATATACGATCATATTTTTATCTTCTGATTATAAATGGATGTCAGCCGGCAACTGCATCTTCTTTGCCGGAATGGACTGGTTATGCTATGCCATGTTCCTGTATACGATTGAGTATACGAAATATAAGGGTAAGGCATTGTTTGACCTGAAACCCTGGATGAAGCTTGTAACGGTTATCATACTTACGATTGATTCGGTTTCCATGCTATGCAATATAGTCTTGGAACATGCTATGAAGTTTCAGGTGATATACTACAGAAAAGAACGTTATTTAAGGTTCATTCCCCAGCCACTGTTTTATCTCCATCTTATTTTGTGCTATATTCCATTTGCGGTTTCTTTTTGTATCTTTCTGTATAAGGTATATACCGCACCACACATTTATAAAAGAAAATTCGGTTTTGTCATCCTGACATTAGCAGGTGTCATGGCTGCGAACGCAATGTTCCTGATCATGAAGCCACCGGTAGATATTTCCATCTATACGTATGCTGCTGCAGCGGTTTTACTGGATTACTTTACGTTTTATTATGTTCCCAGACAGCTTGAACATATTATGCAGAGACTGGGACAGAATAAGCAGAAGGATCTTCTGATCATGTTTGACGAAGAGGATAACTGCATTTATATGAACAGAAGTATGTTTCTTTTTCTGAAAGGATGTAAGGTTGACAGGGAAGCTTTTGAGAATGCATGGGATTATGAGAATCCGGGCAGGAGAACTGCCATACAGATAGATAATAATATCAGGAAGATATACGCCAAGGAATATGAGAAGCTTTTGGATGATAAAGGCAGATATATGGGATGTTTCTATATTATGCACGATATTACAAAAGAAAGGGAGCAGCGTGAAAAATACAGATATATGGCAACCCATGATTCTCTGACAGGGCTATATAACAGATTGTGCTTCTTTGAAGAAGCAGAACTGTTCATGAAAAATAACCCACAGGAGCAGTATTATATTATCTGTTCGGATATTCGTCAGTTTAAGGTGATTAATGATATATTTGGTCCGGAAGCCGGGGACAGGATCCTGCGTACGATTGCAGACAGTATCAGGGATGCGGATGATCATAACCGTGTATATGGCAGAATTTCGGGAGACAGTTTTGCAATCTGTATGCCTGCATGCAATTTTAGTGAGGATAGTTATTTTATGCGTAGCGGGAGTACGCTTCGGATTAAAGGGATCAATTATCCTATTGTAAATCATATGGGGATTTATGAGGTGGATGATCTGAGTCTGCCGGTGTCATCTATGTGTGACAGGGCAATGCTGGCTATCAGTTCCATGAAAAATAATGTCCAACAGCAGATCATATATTATGATGAACATATGCGTAAGGAAATCCTGCAGGAACAGGAGATATTAAAGGATCTGACTCCTGCATTTGAAGAGAAGCAGTTTACCATATATATTCAGCCACAGTTCAACCACAGAACAGGCGAAATCGCAGGTGGTGAGACGCTGGTACGCTGGAAGCATTCAAAGAAAGGTTTATTGAAGCCACAGGTATTTACTTCTATGATGGAAGATAAGGGGCTGATCAGTAAGCTGGATCGGTATGTATGGAGAATGGCATGTGAATTCCTCAAAAAACTTGAGAATCAGGGGAAAAAGATATCACTTTCTGTTAATATTTCACCCAAGGATTTCTATTATCTGGATCTGTACAGAGAATTTATGGGGCTGGTGAAAGAGTATGATATCAGTCCGGCAGGCTTGAAATTAGAAATCACAGAAAGTGCTGTGATCATGGACGTTCCCAAGCAGGCTGCCCTGATAGAGAAGCTGCAGGCAGAAGGTTTTGTTGTGGAAATGGATGATTTTGGAAGTGGTTATTCTTCATTAAATACGTTAAAAGACATTCCTGTAGATATTCTGAAGCTGGATATGAAGTTTATGGAAAAATCCAAAAACACAAAGAGAAGTGCAGATATAGTACAGATGGTAGTTGCCATGGCAGATAAGCTGGGAATGCCTGTTATTGCCGAAGGGGTTGAAACGAAGGAACAGGCAGATTTTCTCGGACGGATAGGGTGTGATATCATTCAGGGATATTATTATGCAAAGCCTATGTCCATGGAAGAATTTGAACAACTTTTAAATAAATATCCATATAGGGATATAGTACAGAAAGGAATAGGCAATGATATTTGAGAGCCATGCCCATTATGATGATGAAGCATTTGATGAAGATAGAGAACAGTTATTATCTTCCATGCAGGAGCATGGAATAGAATATATAGTCAATGTGGGAGCGAGTCTTAAAAGTACTGAAACGACAGTAGCTTTGACCTGGCAATATCCTTTTATCTATGGAGCAGCGGGGGTTCATCCCAGTGAAACAACAGAATTAAATGAGGAGAATTTCAAATGGCTGACAGCACAATGTGCAGAGCCTAAGGTAGTTGCAGTGGGTGAGATCGGACTGGATTATTACTGGGAGGAACCGGATCATGAGATACAGAAGAAATGGTTCATCCGACAGCTGGAATTGGCAAGAAGCTGTCATAAACCTGTTATTATTCATTCCAGAGATGCAGCCAAAGACACCTATGACATTATGACTGCGCAGAAAGCACAGGAGATTGGTGGTGTAATCCATTGCTATTCTTATAGTGCAGAGATGGCACTTGATTATGTAAAAATGGGCTTTTATATAGGAATTGGCGGTGTTGTTACTTTTAAAAATGGCAAAAAAATGAAAGAAGTAGCACAAGCTGTTCCCATTGACAGGATTCTGTTGGAGACGGACAGTCCTTATCTGGCGCCGGAACCCAATCGTGGGAAAAGGAATTCTTCACTTAATATTCCCTATATTGCAGCACAGATTGCACAGATCAAGGGAATGGAGTATGAAGAGGTAGTAAATATTACCAATCAGAATGCCAGACGATTATTCCATATAAATGAACAGTAAGAAAGGACAGAATATATGGCTACACTTGGAAATCCAACCAATACCATAGAGGTACTTCAAAAATATAATTTTAATTTTCAAAAAAAATTCGGACAGAACTTTCTGATTGACTCCAATATACTGGAACATATTGTGGATGCAGCTGATGTCACAGAGGATGATTGTGTCCTGGAGATTGGACCAGGTATCGGAACCATGACGCAGTATCTGTGTGAAAGAGCAAGAGAAGTAGTTGCAGTAGAGATTGATAAGAATCTGATACCGATTCTTGCAGACACGCTTTCTTCCTATCAGAATGTTACTGTGATCAATGAGGATATTTTGAAGGTAGATATCAACAAAATTGCACAGGAAAAGAATCAGGGAAGACCAATCAAGGTTGTTGCGAACTTACCTTATTATATTACAACACCGATTATTATGGGGCTCTTTGAGAGCCATGTACCATTAGACAGTATTACGATTATGGTACAGAAGGAAGTAGCTGACCGTATGCAGGTAGGACCGGGAACGAAAGATTATGGTGCTCTGTCCCTTGCTGTTCAATATTATGCAAAGCCGGAGATTATGCTGACAGTACCTGCTTCATGTTTCATGCCAAGACCTAATGTAGACAGTGCAGTAATTCGACTTACCAGATACCAGGAACCACCTGTGTGTGCACAGAATGAGAAGTTCATGTTTGATATTATCAGGGCATCTTTCAATCAGAGACGTAAGACTCTGGTAAATGGATTGTCTAATGCACCGGGATTAAGGGTGTCAAAGGAACAGGTTGTTGAAGCTTTGGAAGAGATGGAATTGTCTGCTACAATACGTGGCGAAGCGCTTACGCTGGAACAATTTGCCGATCTTTCAGATATTCTTGGAAAAACGCGATAATTATCGTAAACTCTATATGTAGTAGCGTTGACATAAGAAAATCGTTATGCTAAACTTTATATATTGAAGTTGTCTGTCAACAAGATATATTTTTCAAATTGTCAGATAATAATAGGCTGAAATTGAGATAATATCAGCGTCTTTTTATGGGTAGAGCGAAAGTGCCAAAAGGGGAAATGGCTTATAGAGGTGATTTTACTTGGATAAATATGAATATAAACTTCGTTCGGATGAAATAGTAAAGCTGATTGAAGAAGAAAAATATGTGGAAGCCGCTAATATAGCGGATATGATAGACTGGCGAAGAGTAAAGAGCATTACGATGTTGTTGAAGGTATCAGCTCTTTACAGAGTCAACAGACGAAATGAGGACAGTAAGGCAGTATTACAGATTGCATACGAACGTTATCCTGCGAACCGGGCGGTTTTGTACTCTTTGTGTGAAGTGTCGGTTGAGCTGGATGATGTAGTTGCAGCGATAGAATATTATAAGGAATTTGTGAAACTGGCACCACGGGATAATGGTGTCTTTACGTTGCGTTATCGTATTCTGGAAGCACAGGAAGCAAGTCTGGAAGAAAGAATAGAGCTTCTGGAAGAATTGAAGAAGAGAGATTATCAGGAAGAGTGGGCATATGAGCTGGCATATCTTTATCACAGGGTCGGACTGGCTACAAAATGTGTAGAAGAATGTGATGATCTGATTCTGTGGTTCGGGGATGGCCCATATGTAATGAAGGCAATGGAGCTTAAAATGCTTCATGCACCTTTAACGCCGATTCAACAGAAGAAATATGATATGGCAAAGGCCAGACAGTCACAGGAAGACTACGCAGCAGGAGATACTTATTCTGAAGAGAATTACAGTGAAGAAGAATCATATGCAGAAGATGGCTATGGGGCAGAGGCTGCTTATCCCGAAGAGAATTACAGTGGAGAAGAGTCATATCCGGAAGATGGCTATGGGGCAGAGGATGTCTATCCTGAAGAGAATTACAGTGAAGAAGAATCATATGTGGAAGATGGTTATGGAGTAGAGGATGCCTACCCCGAAGAGAACTATAATGAGGAACCATATCCAGTAGATGATTATCGTACAGAGGAGATCTACACAGAGGATACGTATCTGGCAGATAATGCAGAAGTAGATAATATAGACAATTATGCAGTAGAAGAGAATCAGTCTGTAAGCAGTGCTTATCGTGATACGGGTTCTATTGATATGAGTCAATATAATACAATTAATCTGCAGAAGGTTGTTGCAGAGAGTATGAAAGAACTTTTTGCAGATGATGAAGATATTTTCGCAGAAGAAAGAGCGGATATTGTGCAGCCTGAGGACATTCATCAGGAGAATGCAGCAGAGACAGAGGTGGGCAATCCATCTGTGGAAGATAATACATTGATACAGGAAGACCATGAGGAGCTGCCGCAATCAGAGCCGGAAACAACTGAGAAAGAGCAGCCGGTTCCTGTACATACAAGTCGTGTTGCACAAATGGTGACAGGCGTGTCAGAAATAGCACCGGAACCTCATACAGGAGCTATCAGCAAAGTATTTGTACCCGGTGAGGATGCCCGAGTGATCAAACAGGATACAGATATGGACATGCTTCGGGATATTACAGAGGAATCTGTACAGGAAGAACATGACCGTCTGGAAGAAAACGGCGAGAATGTATTTGACGAGCAGCCTACTTTACAGGAAGAGATTGCTTCTATTCCTGTTCCTGAAGAAGAAGTTGCAGATGCAGTCCAGGAAGAAGAGCAGGATACGCAGGAAGAAGTATTCCATCCTATGACTGGACAGATGAATCTGGATGAAGTGCTGGGTGAATGGGAGAGAATGAAGCAGGAGAATGCTGCCAAGCACAAGGAAGAAGTACGTAAGCTGGTATTACAGCAGACTGGTAAGATATTCGAGAACTTCGATAATTCTGTTAAGAATGGAATATTTGGAGAATTAGAGAAGGAAGATGAGGGCGAAGTAGAAGAACTGACTGAGATTGAAGATACGCCAGATATGGAAGAGACAGAGCTTCAGGAAAAAATCACAGAGTCCCAGGCGTGGATGGATGAAGAAAACGAGACAGAATCTGTAGAATTATCCGATGCAGAAGAATCCATGGAAGAGTCTGTAAAAGAGTCGTATGAAGAACAGTCATTTGTACAGGAAGAAGATGCCGGGCAGGAATATTCTGAGGAAGAATATGAGCAGGAATATGCAGAATCTGAGGAAGAGATAGAGGAAGCAGCACCTGAACAGGAAGAATATCCAGAAGAGGAATATGTGGATGATAACGCAGAAGAAGATTCTGGAGAGATTCTTGAAACGCAGGAAATCAATTTGGATACTGCAGAGATCGGAGACCTGCCAGATAAGATCATTGAGACTACAGATAAAGAAACCAAGGGTGTAAGAAAAGAAGAAATCCGTGATTTCACCCCGGAAGAGCAGGAACTCTTTGAGAATTTTGCTGTAACAAAGAAGATTCGTAAGCAGATTATCTATGCTCTGGATAAGATGAGTCTGGCTGCCTATACAGGTAATGTCATCATTACCGGAGAAGCAGGACTTGGTACAGTTCGTCTGGCTAAGAATCTGATTCGTGAATATCAGGCACTGGATGCTAATTTCTCTGGTAAAGTAGCAAAGATCACAGGTGAAAAATTAAATCTCAGGAATCTGAGTGAAGTATTTGCTAAGCTGGGAAATGGTGCACTTATTATAGAAAAAGCCAATGGAATCACACAGGATAAGCTCTATGAAATGGCAAATCTGTTAAATCAGGATAATCTGGGACTGGTTGTCATTATGGAGGATACCCGTAAGGAAATTACCCATTTGTTAGAGAAGCAGGCATTTATTTCTGATTATTTCAATATCAGAATAGATTTGATGGAGATGGATAATAATGCGCTTGTGGACTATGCAAAGAATTATGCACTGGCGCTGGAATATTCCATTGATGAACTGGGAACGCTGGCGTTATACACCAGAATTGCCAACAGTCAGAGCGGTAATCATGTAGTAACGAAGGACGAAGTCAGAGACATCATAGATGAAGCAATCTGGAAATCCAAGAAATTCAATCTCAAGAACTTCGTAGATGTGTTACTGGCGAAGCGTTATGATAAAGAAGATATGATCGTATTAAGGGAAAGAGATTTTATGTAAACTAAAGAGAATGGGATGAATTCCTAATTCAAGTGGAATGGGGTATGTGCATGAGCAAAGTAGTAAAGCAGACAGAGGAAGTGTTTATTTCCGAGGCAGATCAGTATGTATTTGGACAGGGAACGCATTATGAGATCTATAAGAAACTTGGAGCACATCTGTGCACACATGATGGAAAAAAGGGTGCCTTTTTCGCTGTATGGGCGCCGAATGCACAGGATATTTATGTGATTGGTGAATTCAACGACTGGAATGAAACTGCCGACAAAATGGAGCGAATCGGTGAAGGTGGCATCTATACTACATTTATTGATGGCGTACAGGAAGGACAGATGTACAAATATCTGATAGAGCTTGCAGATGGAAGAAAGCTCTATAAGGCAGATCCTTATGCAAATTATGCAGAGTTAAGACCTGGAACAGCTTCCCGTGTATATGATCTGAACCATTTTGAATGGAATGATGAGAAATGGCTGACAGCCAGAGCCAAAAAGGATATGAACAAGGAACCACTTTCTATCTATGAGTGCCATATCGGTTCCTGGATGAAGCATCCGGATGGAACAGAGGATGGGTTCTATACATATCGTCAGTTCGCAGACAGAGTGGTGGAATATCTGAAAGAAATGCCATATACGCATGTAGAATTAATGGGTATTGCAGAGTACCCGTTTGATGGTTCGTGGGGATATCAGGTAACAGGATATTATGCACCTACATCCCGTTATGGAACACCTGACGACTTCCGTTATCTGATTGACCTTTTCCATAAGCATAATATTGGTGTTATTCTTGACTGGGTTCCGGCGCATTTCCCAAGAGATGCACATGGTCTGTGCGAATTTGATGGTACATGTCTGTATGAACACCCTGATAAAAGAATGGGTGAACATCCAGACTGGGGAACTAAGATATTTAACTATGGCAAGAATGAGGTACGTAATTTCCTGATTGCCAATGCCTTATACTGGATTCGTGAATTCCATGTAGATGGTCTTAGAGTAGATGCTGTTGCAAGTATGCTTTACCTGGATTATGGTAAAAAAGACGGAGAATGGCTGCCCAACAAATACGGTGGAAATGAGAACTTGGATGCAATAGAATTTTTCAAACATCTCAACTCCGTGATTCATGGTTCCTATCCGGGAGTTATGACGATTGCAGAGGAATCTACGGCATGGCCAAAGGTAACAGGTGAACCTAAAGATGGTGGACTTGGATTTTCATTCAAATGGAATATGGGATGGATGCATGATTTCTGCGAATATATGAAGCTGGACCCATATTTTAGAAAAGACAACCATTACAAGATGACTTTTGCCATGACATATAATGACAGCGAGAATTATATTTTGCCGCTGTCGCATGATGAAGTAGTGCATTTAAAGTGCTCCATGGTCAATAAGATGCCGGGATACGAGGTAGATAAATATGCCAACCTGAGAGTAGGCTATACCTATATGTTAGGACATGAAGGTAAGAAGCTGCTGTTCATGGGACAGGATTTCGCACAGGAGCGTGAGTGGAGCGAGGCAAGAGAGCTTGACTGGTACATGCTTCAGAATCCATTGAACCGTGGTATGCATGATTTTGTGGGTGAGCTGCTTAAAACCTATCGTAAGTATCCGTGTTTATATGAAATTGATAATGACTGGCTTGGATTTGAATGGATGAATGCAGATGATAAAGACAGAAGCATATACAGCTTTGTAAGAAGAACCAGAGATGGCAGGCAGCATATGTTGTTTGTACTTAATATGACTCCTGTAGAATATCCTAATTACAAGGTTGGTGTACCTATGAATACGAAATATAAGCTTCTGATCAATTCAGATGAAGAGAGATATGGAGGAGCAGGCCACAGAGTTCCAAGGGAAATCAAGGCACGCAAGGGAAAATGTGATAACAGGAACCAATATGTTGTGATTCCTCTTCCACCACTGACAGGAGTTGTATATCTATTTTAAACACAGATCCGATGTATTGAATTGCCAATACATCGGATTATTAAATAAAAGGAGACAGGAAATGGAAAAAGAGACAAAATGTATACAGGCAGGTTATGTACCAAAAAACGGTGAACCCAGAATGATACCCATTATTCAGAGTACTACATTCAAGTATGACACCAGTGAAGATATGGGTAAACTGTTTGATCTGGAGGCGGAGGGATATTTTTATTCCAGATTACAGAATCCTACAAATGATTACGTGGCAGCCAAAATCTGTGCACTGGAAGGTGGATCAGCTGCAATGCTTACCTCTTCGGGACAGGCAGCTACTTTCTTTGCAATCTTCAACATCTGCGGTGCAGGAGATCATGTGGTAGCTTCTTCTACCATTTATGGAGGCAGCTATAATCTGCTGGCAGTTACAATGAAGCGTATGGGAATTGAGACTACATTTATTGATCCGGATTGTTCAGATGAAGAACTGGAAGCAGCATTCCAGCCCAATACCAAAGCGGTATTCGGTGAGACAATAGCCAATCCTGCACTGGTAGTGTTCGATATTGAGAGATTTGCCAAGGCAGCACATGCTCATGGAGTACCACTTATTGTAGATAATACATTTGCAACACCTATTAATTGCCGGCCTTTTGAGTGGGGAGCAGATATTGTGACTCATTCAACAACGAAATATATGGATGGGCATGATGCGTCTCTGGGTGGATGTATTGTAGATTCCGGTAAGTTTGACTGGTTTGCCCATGCAGATAAGTTCCCGGGACTGACAACTCCTGATGAATCCTATCATGGTGTAACCTATGCAGAGAAATTTGGTCTGGGCGGAGCTTTTATCACCAAAGCGACAGCACAGCTTATGAGAGATCTGGGTGCAATACAGTCTCCTATGAATGCGTATTTCCTGAATCTGGGACTGGAGTCCTTGCATGTGCGTATGCCAAGACACTGTGAAAATGCACAGAAAGTAGCAGAATTCCTGCAGGCAGATGAGAATGTATCCTGGGTAAATTATCCGGGACTTCCAGGCAATAAATACTATGAAAGGGCAAAGAAGTACATGCCGGATGGCACCTGTGGCGTTGTATCTTTTGGTGTAAAAGGTGGAAGAAGCGCAGCAGAGAAGTTTATGGCACATTTAAAAGTAGCCATGATTGCAACTCATGTGGCAGACGCACATACCTGTGTTCTGCACCCTGCATCAGCAACGCATAGGCAGATGAATGATGAAGAGCTGGTAGCAGCGGGTGTAAGCCCTGATCTTGTAAGATTATCTGTTGGTATTGAGAATGTAAATGACATTATTGCAGATTTAAAACAGGCGCTGGAAGCAGCTAAAACAGAATAGAAAATTTATAACAGGGGCAGAAAAAGGGTTACTTTTTCTGCTCCTGTTAAGTTTTTGCCCATATTTGCCGAGATATAAGGTAAGACGATTAAGTACCACATGGAAGAAAGGCTTAGGTTAACAGGATGAATATTACTTTGGATGCAAAATTATCTTCATCTCCTGTAGCCGATACCGACAGAACAACTACATATAAGACGACTGCTGACTCCCTTCAGGTCGGGAACAGCGGATATTCATTAGACATTACAGATAATAAAGTTATGGATGACAAGGCGTATCAGGGTCACGGATTGACCGCACAGGATATTATGTCGAAGGCCGGGAACACAAATGTTAAGGCCCAAAAAGACTTTATGATTGTGATGTCTAATTCTGTTTCCGGGGAAGACTTGGAGAAAATGCAGGAAGAAGGCTTTCAGCCGGGAAGTACAGATGTAGAGACATATGTCAGTATTGTAGACAGGATCAAAGTAACGCTTGCAAAAGCGGGAGTGGAAATAGCAGGATATAATGACGATTTAGATACAGCAACTGTGGAAGAGATTACAGGCAGCCGCATTGATGCCAATGAACTGGTGGACAAGATGCAACAGGCGGATATTCCTGTTACAGAAGACAATATCACAGCGCTTGTAAAGACTATTGCACAGGGTATGGAGATAGGAGAGCTGTCAGAAGACGCTTTAAAATATCTGTTGCTCAATCAGAAGGCTCCTACGGTAGATAATGTATATGTAGCCCAGTTCTCCAGCACGGATTCTCTCCAGCAGGCAAAGGGCTATTACAGTGATTATGCAAAGGGGTACTATGCGAAGAAGGCAGATACAATTAATTGGGATGCATTGCAGAGTGGAATTGATTCTGTAATCCGACAATCTGGACTGGAGAACACCGAAGATGTTCAGAAAAATGCCAGATGGCTGGTAGAATCAGGTATTGAACTGACACCACAGAATCTTTCTTATCTGTCAGATTTAAGTCAGTTGCAATTTCCAATGGATGCACAACAGCTTCTGGATATGACAGTGACGGCTATGAGCAATGGCAAACAGCCGGGAAAAGCATTGATGACAGGGGAACAACCTGTCTGGCAGCAGGCAAAAGAGCTTGTAGAGCAGGCAGAAGCTATCAGTGATGAAGCAATTCATGACACCATAGAAGCCGGGGAGACACTGAACCTTAGAAATTTAAGTGCCGCGCAGAAAGAAATTGATGCCAGAGAGGGTAGTGAGGCAGCAGTAGTCAATACCGGTGATGCTTCTTTACGGGAGATAGAAGCCAGACGCCAGATGGAAGAGATCCGGCTGGTCATGACACAGGAAGCTAACAGACAGTTATTAAAGAGTGGTTATCAGATAGACACAACAGAGCTGTCACAGCTTGTA
>UMJM01036836.1_pt1 | contig 13771 bp, 11 predicted proteins | sample 1966031 | NCBI WGS metagenome assembly UMJM01 (sample SAMEA4836150, study PRJEB28245) | human gut metagenome | biome: gut microbiome; material: fecal sample | place: Denmark | collected 2008
GAGCGTAAACGGCAGAGTAATATTTTTTAACTATTAAGGTTTTGAGCTTAAAACGGTATAAAGTATTGAATGACAATGACTTAACAGTAACGCCTGATTTTTGCAGCTTTTCACACCAAATCACAGACTTGCGATGAGCATCGCTATTCTGAGAGCGTCAAACGGACGGAAAACATCAGAAATATTTACAAATAAAGAAACGTTATTAAGTGAAAAATGAAAAGAGAAAAGAGAAAAGTGAAAAATACAATACTCTTATGGATTATTATTTGGAGTTAAGTTAAAGTAGTTAAAGTCAAATGCCTCGTGGGTATAATTTGCTACTTAGCATTTGGATTTTTCACTCTTCACTCTTCGTTCTTCACTTAAACATACTCCTTTAACTCCAAATAATAATCCACAAGAGTATTAATTGCTCTTCGCTTAAATTTATTTTCTCAATGTGAAGTCGAAGCGGAGACCGCCTGTGAGGTTGTTGCTAACCTTAATGGTTCCGCCATGCAGCAGCACGGCGTTCTTTACAATGGCAAGACCAAGACCTGTGCCGCCCATCTTGCGGCTGCGGCCCTTGTCTACACGATAGAAACGCTCAAAGATGCGTGCCAGATGCTCGTGAGGAACACCGACACCATTGTCGCTGAAGGTGAAACGCCAGCAGTCGTTGTCATTAACGGCTGAAAGAGTTATGGTGGTGCCTTCGCCGGCATAGGCTATGGCGTTGTCTGTCAGGTTGCGGAACACGCTGTAAAGCAGCGACTGGTTGCCCTTAACCTTGATGCCGTCAGGCAGCATGTTGCTGAACGTCATCTTGCGTTCAGACAGCTGCAGCGCCGTGTCGTTGACAATATTAGACACCATCTGGCTGACGTCAACCACATCGAAGTCGACCATCTCGGGCGCATCGTCGAGCCTGTTGAGCGTAGAAATGTCATGAAGCAAAGAAGTGAGGCGCTGCGACTGTGCATAGCAGCGCTGCAAGAACTGCTCCTTGGTGGCCTCGTTGATGTTGGGATTTTCGAGTATTGTCTCAAGATAACCCTGAATGCTTGCAACGGGCGTCTTCAGTTCGTGGGCGATGTTCTGCGTCAGCTGGCGCTTCAGGATGTTCTGTTCCTCCTTGGTTTTCTGCAGGCGCTTGTATATCTTTATTATACGCTCTGCAATCTCGCCGAGTTCGTCGCCGGGAAAGTCAACAAGGTCTTCGGTGTCGAGACTCTCGTTGTGGTCGGCACGGCTCGCAAAGAGGCGCAGCTTGGTGATGTTGTCGCCCAGACGGCTCACAAAGCGGTAAAGGATAAAGACAAGCACAAGCATGGCCACGAGCGAGAACCACAGATAATGCTGGTCGGCACGCAGAGTCTTGGCAAGACTGTTGTCGTAGGGCAAGGCACTGCGCACAATGAGCGAGCACTGCGGAACATAGGTGGCAGAATAGAAATAGTCTTGATTGAGAGTGGAGCTTACGCGGCTGAAGTCGTAGCCGCTGCCGTCCTTGAGTGCCTCTCTGACCTCCCTTCGCGAAAGATGGTTGCCCATCTTCTTATAGTTCTTATATACATTGTCATAGACAACCTTTCCGCTGCGGTCGATAAGCGTAACGCGCAGACCATGAATGTAATGGTTGGCCACGTAGCCGTCGAGCGTCTTGTCCGACCTGTCGTCAAGATAGCGCAGCGACTCCATCATACGCTCGTTGTAATCCTGCAGGCGCGTGTTGAGCGTGTTGATTTTATACTCACGCTCACGTGCGTGCTGAAAGATGATGAAGGCCACAGCGAAGACCACAAATACGGACAGCACGCTGATGTAAAGACGCGTGCCAACAGATGTTCTGCACATTTTCATTTAGGTTGCTTTATTTATATTTTTAGTAAAAAGGCATCAGGCGTCGAAGTAATAGCCGAAGCCGAGGCGTGTTACGATGCACTTTGAGAAGCGCCCTATCTTCTTGCGGAGGCGCGTTATGTTTACGTCGACAGTGCGGTCGAGCACTAGCACATCCTTTGGCCAAATGCGGTCAATAAGTTCCTGACGGGAGAACACGCGGCCCTTCTCGTCGAGCAGAAGGTGAAGAATCTCAAACTCGGTCTTGGTGAACGGAATGTCCTCGCCGTCTATGCTTACGGTCTTTTTGTCGAGGTTAAGCTCGAGTCCCTGATAACTTATCACGTTCGACTGCGGCACACCGTTGTGCTCGGCTGTACGGCGCAGCACGGCGCGCACTCTTACCAGCACCTCACGTATAGAGAATGGCTTCGAGATATAATCGTCGGCACCGAGATTGAAGCCTGTAACGGTGTCGTTTTCAGTGTCACGCGCCGTGAGGAATATTATTGGGATGTCTTTTGTGGCAGGTTCGGCCTTGAGCTGCTTAGCCAGCGCGAAGCCCGACATGCCGCCCATCATAACGTCGAGCAGCAGAAGGTTGAAACTCTCGATGTTCATCTCGAGAGCCTCCTCGGCTGAGTTTGCCATCTCAACGGTATAGCCGTCTGTCTCAAGGTTAAACTTCAAAATCTCACAAAGGTCTTGTTCGTCGTCAACCACCAGTATTCGATAATTATTATCCATAAGTCATTCTGTTTTTTATAATAACCGTTGCAAAAGTAATGATAACTGTATTCATATTTATTACAGACGTGTTACAATGCCGTTACAACACAATACGCCACAAGAAGGAAGCCACGAGGCGACTGCTCCCGGACGGCGTCAGGCCTGAGAGTCGTCGTCGGGCGATATGTCGGGCAGCGGACGGCGCGGATTCTCCTTCGCACCCATCTCAACGAGCTTGCGCGCCGACACGATGAAGCTCTGATTGCCTTTTATGGCCTTGCGCGCATCATCAAACGACTTCTGCACGGTTTCAATGTTCTTGCCTATCTTCTCGAAACGTTCAACAAACAACCCTACGCGCTCGATGAGCGTGTCGGCAAGTCCGAACACGAGTTCCTGGTTGTCGGCCTGGCGCTGCTGTGTCCACGCTATCTGCAAGAGGCGCAGCAACGAGAAGAGATTCTGCTCACCGGTGATGACCACCTTGCGCTCAAAGGCATAGTTCCAGAGCGACGGGTCGGCAGACACGGCAAGCTGCATGGCTGCCTCCTGCGGCACGAACATGATGACAAAGTCGAGAGTGGTGCCGCCCTCCATTGAGTATTTGGCGTAGTTCTTTGCCGAAAGCTCGTCTACATGGCGGCGAACGCTCTTAACATGCTCGTCTAGAGCCTTGCGGCGCTCGTCGTCGGTCTCGGCGTTTACATAATTAATAAATGCAGTAAGCGACGCCTTCGAGTCGATTATCACGTCCTTATGGTCGGGATAATGCAGCACCACGTCGGGGCGCATCATGTCGTTGGTGTCGTCGTTGTGTATCACGTTGCCCTTTGCGTCGCGCATGGTGTACTGCACGTCATACTCAACGCCCTTGGTAAACCCGAACTTATCGAGCAGGTCGTTGAGCTTCATCTCGCCGAAGTCGCCCTGAATCTTAGGCCCTGTCTGAAGTGCACGCGACAGCTTTTCGGCCTCAGCGCCGAGCGATGCCGTTGTGGCATGCATCTGTCTTATCTGTTCGCCGAGCGAAGCCGTGCTGCGTGTGAACGACTCGCGGTTGTCGTCCATCGACTTTTTCATTTCTGTCATTACGGCTTTCAGCGGAGCTATTATCGAGTCCATCTGGCTGCGGTTGCTCTTGTCCAGTTCGTCAGCCCGCTGCTTAAGGAGTTTCTCGGTTGTTGTGCGCAGCTGTTCCTGCAATAGCTGCAATCTCTCCGCAAACTGTTTCTCCATAAGCAGCTCACGCCCTGCCCTCTCTTCGGCATGCTTGCGCTCGGCATCAGCCATGAGCCGTTCATACTGGCGGCGCAATTCGGTCAGCCGCCGTTCGGCATCCTCACGCGCATCGCCCAACTGCGAACGCAACATGTCAGCCTCGCGACGGCTTGCGGCAGCCTCACCTGCCAACTGAGACGTCTGTGCCGCCTGCTGCTTAACCTTGTTTTGAAGAAGAATAAAAAACACAACCGAAGCGACAAGCACTCCTGCAATAAATATTAATACCGAAGTCATTTATTTTTCTCTTATTTTAAATTATACATATCTAATCTTACAACAACGAACGATATTCAACGCAAAACAATACCCAACGCCGTATTAACGCGCAATGTCAGACATTCCAATCAGATGAACATCATAATCAAGAAATTCGTTTCTTCATTTATCCGCATCTATTTTATCATACCGTATAACGATACGTTTTGTTCTCAAAGCATTTATAGACATTTATCCATTCATCTTTTGAGATAAGCCTATTTTCATAATAAGAATTTAATATCGTTTCTATTTTTTTACGATAGTCATTTTCCTTAAGCTTTAAGTTTTTACGGACCTTTGTTATATATTCAATTTTATGTTCACATTCAATCAGATGCGGAAAGTCTGTTACTTCGTTAAAAGCATCAAAGCTGTCAAACAATGCCCATTCCACTTTATGCGGACCGTCAAGATTATACTTACACGCATCTGACGGAGCCTTGTCGGCTGGATAAATAGCCCTGATCAACACACCACCGAAAAACGCATCTTCACGAAGAATAGGCTGAAAAAGTTCATAATCATTACTATTTACCTCAACACTACTTTCAAAAGAAATGTCTATGCCGCTTGGATGAAAGAACCATTGTCCTGCCTTACATATCCTCGGATATGTTATGATGTCCCGATGATTATTTTCATACAGATAAAATTCTATGTCTTTTATATAAAAGATTTTTTCACCTTTACGTATGGCGACTTTATTTAAAAGTATCTTTGCAATTTTATCAAAAGTCTTTTGATAACCATTTTGAAGGATTTCATTCCTCAAAGAATCTTTGGTTAATTTTAATCTCAAATTTTGCAAAACATCTTTTTCCATTATTGATAAATCTTTATGTGCAACAATTAAATTTATATGTCACCCTTCCGTCTGCGTCTTGGGCCAGTTTACGAGAAAGAGTTTCTCTGTGGCACGCGTGAAGGCTGTATAGAGCCAGTGGATATAGTCGGGCGAGAGCATGTCGTCGGTCATGTAGCCCTGGTCAACATATATGTGCGCCCACTGTCCGCCCTGCGCCTTGTGGCAGGTAACGGCATAGGCATATTTTATCTGCAAGGCATTGTAACAAGGGTCTTGCCTTACCTTTTTCAGGCGGTCGGCTTTCAGCGGCACATCCTGATAGTCTTCCATAACTCCGTTGAAGAGCCGCTCGCTCTGTTCGCGCGTAAGAGCCGGAGCCTCAGCCATAAGACTGTCGGTTACGGCGGTTACCATTATTTCATAATTGTCGTAATCGGGAAACTGAAGCCACACGTCGGCAAAGTGAAGCCCGTAGAACTCGCGCAGGTTTCTAACCCTTACCACCATGGCCCTGTCGCCGTTGGCAATAAACGGCAACGCCTTGCTTTCGGCTTTACGTCCGTCGCCGTTGCCCGTGCTGCTGTCCTCGAGAGCCTTTTCCTCGGCGGCAGCCTTCTCGGTCCAGTAGTAGTTGTTTCTCACCACCATGAGCATGTCGCCCGTAGTCAGTTCTTCCTCACGGCCCAACACCATGCCGCGTATGCCGGCGTTGTAGGCATTGGCGCGCTTGTTGCTGCGCGTTATCACGATGGTCTCGTCGGTGCCCACTTCAGAGTAGCTGCTGTTGAGCTGCTCAATGAGTTCGCCGCCCGGCACCATGCGTATGTCGGCAAAGCCTGAAAAAGTAATTTTAGGAAGACGCGTAACCTCGTCGTGGGTTATCATGCTGCGTATCTCCGTGGCATTATAAAGGATGCCGGAACCTGATGCCTGTCGCAGAATCTCGTTAAGGTCGCACTGATAAACCTTCAGTCCATAGCCCGCCATAAAATCAGCCATCAACGCTGGCGACTCTTCCTCACCCACCGGCGGCAGCTGTGCCATGTCGCCAATGATCATCATGCGGCAGTTGTGGCCACCGTACACGAAGCTAACCATATCGTCGAGCAGGCAGCCCGTGCCGAAGACAGCGCCCTCGCCGCCTCCGCCGTTGGCTATCATCGACGCCTCGTCGACAATGAAGAGCGTGTCGTGATACATGTTGTCGTTAAGACTGAAGCCCGTCGACTCGCCCGCAAAGGTCTTCTGACGGTATATGCGGCGATGTATGGTGAATGCCGGACGACCGGCATTGACCGAAAACACCTTGGCGGCACGTCCCGTGGGGGCAAGCAGGATCACCCTCTGGCGCAACTTTACAAGCGTCTTAACGATGGCTGCGGCAAGCGACGTCTTGCCCGTACCGGCAGAGCCGCGCATAATCATCACCGAGCTGCCGTCGCGGTCGAGCAGAAAACGGCTGAACACGGCCGTGGCCTTAGCCTGGTCGGCAGTAGGAACAAAGCCGAAAGTCTGCATTATCTGAGTTGCCAGTTCTTCAACAATCATCAGTTTTTATGCCAAAGGTTTGATTTTACGAATTATTTAGTGTAATTTTGCAAATGCACAGAATGCGAAAGCATAATGCAAACTTACATAAAATAATTGATATTTTATGCCATGTGAACTAAGAAAATATTGTTCTTAACCACAGCCGGCCATAAATAGCAGGTCAATAAGGCAATGATAAAAATCAGCAACAATCACATTCTGGCACTCATAGCCGCCATGCTGGCCATAACATGCGTCATGAGTGTGTGCTCGCCCATAAGATTTGAGCGGCAGCAGGCCGGACGCGAGCAGGCGGTGAAGGAGCGACTGGTGAAGATAAGATATGCCGAAGAGAAATACCGCAGGGCCAACGGCACTTACAGCGGAAGCTTCGACATACTGGTCAGAGAAGGCTATCTGGCCGACTCGCTGCAATACATTCCTTTCGCCGGAAAAAAGAAATTCGACCTTACGGCAACGACGCAGATAAGCAAGTCGGGCAGGCAAATACCGCTGATGGAATGCGGAGCCATGTATAACGACTACCTGTCGGGGCTCGACGAGAACAGCATAGCCAACCTCATCGAAGAGGCTAACAACGCGGGGAGATACCCCGGACTGAAAATTGGAGACATAACCACACCTAACGATAATGCAGGAAACTGGGAATAACATAATAACAAAGAAGCCGAGGCTTACCATACGCATAGGCAGGCACTCGCTGTCGTTCTCTGCCCTGAGCGCAGAAAATCCCGAAGGTATAACCTTTGAGCCTTATACCGTGAGGAGCGGCATATCCATGGCGGCTAACCTCAGAGAGGCGTTCAGGGAGATTGACCTGCTGAACAACGGATGGCAGAGAGCAATGGTGATGATCGACTCGCCCGTGATAATGATACCCATAGACGAGTTTAAAGACAGCCAGAAGGATATGCTCTACCACTATGCCGTTACCGGACATGAGGGCGAAGTGGTGATGTCGAGCGTGCTGCCTTCACTAAACGCCGTAGCCGTATACTCTATAAACAAAGACCTGAAGCTGGTCATCGACGACCACTTCGGCGACGTAAGGTTTGCACACGTGTGCGAGCCGGTGTGGAATCATCTCTACCGCCGCAGCTTCACCGGCATAAGGATGAAGCTGTATGCGTATTTCCACGACAAGAGGATAGACGTGTTCAGCTTTCAGCAGAACAGATTTAAGTTTACAAACAGCTTTGACACCGACCTGGCACCCGACGCCGTATACTTCATACTGAACGTCTGGAAGCAGCTTACCTTCGACAACAAGCGCGACGAGCTGCACCTCGTAGGCGAACTGCCCGCCAGGGATGAGCTGACACAGGAGCTGCACACATTCATACAGAACGTATACGTGATAAATCCGAAGGCCGAGTTCAACCGCGCTCCGATTACGGCAATAAAGAACATTCCTTACGACCTGATAACATATTTCGTGAAGAGCTGAGCCGCAAGCTGCACGGACAGCATGAGGCGAAACTACAGGCAGCTCACTACAAGCCCCCAGACGGAGCACGGACAGGCAGCAGGCCTCAACAGAAAGCCACAACAACATTAGGAATAAACTGAAATGAGAATAATTACAGGAATATATAAAGGACGCCACTTTGACATACCGCGCACGTTCAAGGCAAGACCGACAACGGACTTTGCCAAGGAAAACATATTCAATGTGCTTAACGGATACATCGACCTTGAAGACGCCATTGCGCTCGACCTCTTCTCGGGCACGGGCAGCATATCGCTCGAACTGGTGTCGAGAGGATGCCAGAGCGTGATAAGCGTGGAGGCCGACCGCGACCATCATGCCTTCATAAAGCAATGCCTGAAGAAGCTCGGCACCGACAGATGCATCGCCCTGCGAGGCGATGTGTTCCGCTTCATAAAGAGCTGCCATCAGCAGTTCGACTTCATCTTTGCCGATCCTCCCTACGCCCTGCCCGAACTGCCCACCCTGCCCAAGCTGATGCTTGAGCGCGGACTGCTGAAGCCCAACGGCATCTTCGTATTCGAACACGGCAAGAACAACAGCTTTGAGGATGTGCCCGGATTCATTGAGCACAGGGCATACGGCAGCGTGAACTTCAGCATCTTCTCTAACAGAGAACCGGAAGGCGAGGATGAATAAACGCCGTCCGGCCCAAGCCTATTATTATTTGCATTTTCGATTGAAAGTCAGCCCCAACTGACATTAGTTGAAAAGATGACGGATTATAACATCTAATCCGAAAGTGATTACGGCTGAAGCAAATAAGAATATACCATAAATAAAATACAAAAGGCGGCAAACTGCATCGCAAAAGGTATGCTTTTATATCCTGAAACACGGCCTTTTGCAAGACCAAAGCACAGTTTTTTGGCAGAATAAGTTATTCTGTTAATACGTAATACCGTAAAAAAGTTTTGTTAAAAACTCGTCACTCATCACAAAGCCGCCTAATTCACTAATAATCAAGATGTTATAGTGTGATGAGTTTAATTTGCAACTCATCACATCGAGGTCTACCAAAATCAGGAAAGGCCACAAAAGCCATGGTGTGACGAGTTGCGAAATCAACTCATCACACCATAATGCTATGTATATCAACATGTTACGCACGAATGTGATGAGTGACGAGTTTTTAAAGAAAATTATTTACTGTTGATTTACGGATTGTCCTTTCCTAATTTAGGTCGACTTCAAACAGAGTCGTACAAATCAGCACTGTCAAAGATTTTTTTATTACCAGCCATTAACATCAACGGCTGCACAGGCAGGTACATAAAAAAGAAAGAGGCTTCCCGCATACAGCAGAAAGCCTCTTTGGTAATAAACCCAGAATATTGAATTATCTCTTTACAACTTTAACAGCATGTTTCTGTCCGTTCTGAGTGTAGACAAGGATGTAAGCGCCGTTGGCAACATCAGACAAATTAAGACTGCCTGCCACAACACCGCACTTGCGTACGAGTGAACCAGAAACGGTATATACACATACGTCATTAACCGGCTGTGATGTATAGAGAGTGTTGCCGTCGAAACGAACAGAAGCTTCGTTGTCAACACCGTTAATACCGGTTGAGCCCTTAGCCACCAGATTAAGCTTGCTCCAGTTAGCATCTGCTGCAAAAATGTCATAAACATCCTCATTTACAGTAAGAGTGATGGCCTTAAGATCAGATATGCCGTCGAACATTCCTGAATAGAATATAGGTGCGCTGTCTTTTGTATAGCTTGTCCAGTCGATGTTTGCCAAAGCTGTACAGTCGCTGAATGTAGCTGAAGCGAAAGCTATCTCTTCGGGCAATACGACATCTGTAAGAGCCGTACAGCTCTTGAATGTGCTGGCCATGCTGCTAACGCCGGTGAGAGACTTAGAGCTGAGCAGATTAACCTTTGTCAGAGATGTACAGCCCATGAAGGCGCTGTTAAGACTCGTAAGGCCTGCGCAGTTCTGCAAGTCGATGTCAGAGAGTTTCTCGCAGTTCATAAACGCATTTGTAAAGTCCTTGAAGTTTGCAGCCTCGGCAGCAGCCGGCATAGCCACCTTCTCAAGAGCCTTGCAATTTACAAAAGCACCATTCTTTGCCAGTCCGCCCTGAACGTAGAGGTCTGTACCTTCTTCAATAAGAGCCTCTGACATATCAACAGAAACGAGCGTGGTGTTAGATGCTCCGAAAGCAGTAGTGCCTATAGCCTGAGCCAGTTCAGTAAATTTGCTTGTGTTCCATGTTCCAGTCAGTTTGATTTCAGTTGCCTTCTTAAGGTCGCTTGGAATATCGTCAGAAGGTACAGTAACAACGTCTTCGTCACCGCCGCCGGGAGTAGCGCCGCCAGGACATGCAATCTCAATAGGTTTCTTCTGATAGCTGGTCTGCAGCTGTTCCAACTCTGAGCCGTCGCCAAGCTGTCCACCCTTGTTTCGTCCCCATGCATAGAATTTTCCGTCTGTAGTAAGCACGAATGAATAGCTCTGTCCTGATGCCAGCATTGAGTAAGTTGCGCCTTCTGGCAGAAGTGGCTTAACAGGTTTTGCCGAGAACGGCATTTCGTCTGAAGATGATGTAGCTGTAAGCAGTTTGCCGTTGCCGTCGCCGAGAGCTCCGTCACTGTTGCTGCCAATAGCATAAATCTCCGTGATGACACCGTCTTTTCCTATGGCAATGGTCGTAGTGTTCTCGCATCCTGATACAGAAAGCACACCATCAGGAACGGTCGTTACCTTTGTGAACTCATAGTAAAGCGACACAAGCTCCTCGTCAGACTGATTAAAGCCGAGCAGGTTTGAATAGTTGTCACCTGTTGCCCACAATGTACCATCAGCCTTTATCGCATAAGTACGGTTGTCGATAGCCTTGACGTAAACCCAGTCGTTAGCAGTTCCGATCTGTACCGGAGAAGACTGGCTCGTAGCATTGCCAAGTCCTAACTGTCCTGAGTTATTCTGTCCCCAGCCCCATATTGTGCCGTCTGTCTTCAAGGCTACACAGTGAGAACTTCCTAAAGACACTTGTTTCCAGTCTGTATCAGTTCCAATCTGTACCGGAGTAGTGCGTGTATTTCTGTCACCGAGACCCAGCTGCGAACTGGTATTTTCGCCCCAGCCCCATATTGTGCCGTCAGTCTTGAGTCCGATTGCGCTATATCCCCAGAAATGACTTGCCGTAACGTCAGCCCAGTCATTATCAGTTCCTACACGTACAAGTTCTTTATGGTCCATTCCGTCACCGGTTCCCTGCACACCGCTCTCTGATGTACCTGCTGCCCATAGAGAGCCGTCTTCCTTTATGAAGAAGGCGTAAGCCTTGCCACCTATCACTTTCTTCCAGTCTGTATCAGTTCCTACACACTGCCACTCAGCTGTTCTTTCCGACACAGCCGGTGCACCCAGCTGTCCTTTCTCGTTCCAACCGCAGCTCCACAGAGTGCCGTCGTCACGAATAGCATAGGTAGAGGCGTCTCCTGTTGCAACGTATTTCCATACATGCTCCTGTGCATTAACCGATGTAGCCAGAGCCAATAGCCCCGCAACTACAAATGAACGTGTAATCTTTTTCATAAGCATTATTATTTAATTCAAAATTTGGAACAAATGTTCCCTTCTTATTTTTGTCATTTATTTACCAGAACTTTCTTGACATCAATCTGCTTTCCGTCGCGGAACACCTGCACAAGATAAAGTCCTGCCCCTGGCAGTGTAAGGCTAACATCCTGTCCCTTGACCATATTACGCTCACACACCTTCATGCCGGCGGCATTTACCACGCTTACAGATGTTGCATCGTCGTTGCCTATTGTAAGATTGAGCGAGCTGACCTGCAGCCTTGTTTCGCAGCCACTGACAAGACTCGGAGTTATGCCTGTAGCGTCGCCGTCCTTATTGTCGACAATAGGACAGATCATAAACGAAGCACCCGGCGCAGCGCCGAAATAATTAACCGGCATGTTATAGCCCATGTCGTTATAGTTTACAAAAGAATTGTGAGCAAGCATGCTGGTCATCTGCTCCTCGGGTATATCCTGCCCCATTACTTCAGTCAGCATAACGATATCAGACTCTGACGGATCGTCGCCAAAACCTTCAACGGTAACAAAGAACAAAGGCTTGTCCCATATCTGCAGAGGCTGTTCAAAACGGAACTCGCCAACTGCCACATTCTTTATAGGAAACTCGCCCTCATAAGCATCACGAATTTCGCTCACCGGCAACTCAACCACCTCTAACGGCAGACCTGTGAACTCCATGTTGCCCTCGCTCTCCATAGGGTACCACACACGAAGCATCAGCTTTGCATCGGCAGGATATTTTGTAGGCTTAAAGGCGAAATATACGTTTACGCCTGTAATATGGGCATTACCGTGAGCCGTCATGAACAAGTTGCCATAGCCCTTCAGTCCGGCACTGTTGGTTCCGCCGAGATAGCCAGCCGAACCACCGTTTAAAGGCAGATAGCCAAGCTGATATGTCTCGTTCCATTTACGGCAGTTTGCCGTGCTTATTTCGGCCTTACCGCTCACAAGCAGCTCGCCTTCGGCCTGATACGTGCTCTTTTTGCCAGACGCGTCGGTAACTTCAAGTGAAGGAAATGCGTAATGACCTAATTTAGTGTATGTTGCAGTTGCGCTTTCTGTTGCGGAAGTTTCTTCTGATGTTCCAGGCAAAGACCAATTATAGGCGGATGCGCCGCTCACATTACTTATATATGTAACAGGCTTGCCTGTAGGTGCCCATAAGAAGTAGTTGCCGTTGGTAAGGCGGTTGGGCGAAAGATAATTGCACACAGGCTGATTCTCAGAAGAATATGTGCCAAGACGGCTCAGTCCGTCAGGATAACTGTATGCAGGCTGATTGTCGGCACGGGTTATGGGATAACTGTCGGACAAGACAGACACTACCGGTTTTTCAACTTGCGGCAACAAAACGCCGACATCATCCTTGGCTCCGTCCACTGCAGAAAAAGCATTCTGGGCCAACAGGCATGACAGAATAATAAAATGCATCCTTTTCATAGTAAAAAATTGTTTAAGAGATGACTAATATTGAAAGTATATAACTAAGCACCTGAAGTGTTTTATGGCAAACATGCAACGCCTGTATACTTACATCTTCTGCGTTCAGATATTACTCAGCATCCGGAATATTCAAGCCGCCCACAGCCTTTGTTGGCCGAAAGGAGATTTGCATATAGCGAAAGCTGTACCGGCGGCAACACGTCCTATTATTGCGTTCAATCTGAATTCACCGATAAGCTGTAACAGATATCTGTTTTGGTTTACACCACTATCATTCTCACATTTAAAAAATCCGCATGGCGCAAAACTAAAACTTAACAATGACAAAGGAGACAAAGTCAGCAACGACAACATCATTTCACTCATAGCATTTAAGTTTTAGGTTGCTTCTTATACTCCCCAAATTCAGCGTTAACAAACTGGTATTAGATTAATGGAAACAAAAAAGGCATGGGAGTTTCTACTTCTCGCCCATCCCTGCTCTCAGGCCTTCGCATTGCCTCAACTCAAGGATAAGCAACGCAGCCAGCCCACGCCAAGTGGAATTATATATACAACACACAGCCATATAAAACTTATATGGCCATCATTGGGATATAATTCACCCACGCAGACGTTCCGTTGCATTATTTCTGTGAGCTGATTCAAAGTTTGCGAAGTTTTGAGAGCACAGAATTAACGTCCGTAAACGCCTTTCCGAAGTCAGCATCCTAAAAATGCCGAAACTTCAATCCATCGATGTTATGACCCCGCCCGTTCCCAGGGAACTGGCATCGTCGGTGGCAAAAATAACAATATTACCTCAAATCCGCAACCGCCCTCATAAGATG
>UMJM01017852.1_pt1 | contig 13472 bp, 10 predicted proteins | sample 1966031 | NCBI WGS metagenome assembly UMJM01 (sample SAMEA4836150, study PRJEB28245) | human gut metagenome | biome: gut microbiome; material: fecal sample | place: Denmark | collected 2008
TTAAGTCCATGTCCTGATAAGTGTCGCTGCCGAAGTGATCCGTCGCGTTGTCGTCGTCGAAGCCGTCGCTGTCTGTCATGCCGTCGTCAGTCATGTCATGGCTGTCGCTGCTGTCGTCATACGGCTCGATGTCTTCATAGCTGTAAATGTCGTCGTCTTCGTCTGCCGGTGATATGTAGGGCAGGTCGAAGTCGGTGTCGAGCTCCTCGGGTATCTCGTATCCTCCGTCTACAAGACTTTCGTAGTAGTCGTCCACCTGGTCGTTGGCGTCGAGTATTTCGCCCATGGCGGGATCGTCGGCACACATGTCCATGAAAGCCTCTTCCTCGTCGGGCGTCATATTTCCGTCGAGCCATGCCGAAAACATGTTCTCGTCAAGGGTAAAGTTGCCGTAGTCATCCATGTCGCATTTCCTCCGTTCTTAGTGTCTTTAAAAATTGTTCTTTAGCCATCTTGTGCTTGTTGTAGAAGGTGTTCATGTTCATTCCCATCATCATGGCCGTCTCCTCGTTGGTGTGTCCGCATAGATATCGCAGCCTTATCAGCCTGCTGTATCTTCTGTTGGGCATCAGCCTCAGTATGGTTTCGGCGTCGTCGGCCTGAAGAGATGAGATGTCTAACTCTATAGATGCGGGAATGGTGTCGATTCTTACACCCTGGCCGTCAAATTTTTCAGAAATTTGTTCTGTCGGCATTTTTGTCCTGCGCTCATATCTCTTGTAGCAGTAGAAGAGGCACACGGCCTTTAGCCATGTGAAGAGCGTGCTCTGGTATCTGAACCCTTCGAGCTTGCATTGTCCGCCGGCTTTGTCGGGAGTCATTATGTGGACGTATATTTCGCTTATAAACTCCATGCACGACGAGCAGTCTGTGTGGTAGTTGTCGTACACAGACTTGAAGAGCGGATAGCATTTACGGTAAAAGAAGTCCCTTGTGACCCGGGCGTCGCGCTGCAGCAGTGCCCGGACCACTTCACGGTCAGTGATATTCATGTCAGCTTATGTTGTTCTTACTTCTTGCCGCCGATGAGAGACTTCAGCGAGAACGGCTTTTTCTGATAGATCATCAGTTCGGCCTTCTCATCGTAGCATTTTACGGTGAGCACGCCCGAGCGTTCTCCGTCTGTCTTGTTGGGGTCGGCGGTAAGCGTCAGCTTGTTGCCGTTTTTGGTGACGTCGACCCATTCCGGGAAGGTGTAGGTCCAGTCGTCGTAGTTGCAGTTTACCGTCACCTCGTGGTTGTCGCTCTTCTTGCCTGACGACTTAAATTCTACCGACGACACCGACAGGCTGAGCCTTACGGGGTCTTTGGCCACCTCGGGCGGAACGGCAGAGTCGGCTTTCTCGAGCACGACGGTCTCTTTTTTCGTCACGGTCCTTGTCTTTCGCGTTATCAGCTTGATGTTGCTCCTGCATATTGCAATCTGGTTGTCGCACATAGCCTTCTTGGTGCTTGAGTCGTAGGCCTTCTTGGCTGCGCTGAACTTTGCAATGGCCTGTTTCTGCGAGCTTACGGTCTGCTTCAGCTGCAGCTTCTGTCCCTGTGCAAACAGGCGGTCGCCGGCGGTCTGTGCGTTGGCCTGAAGAGACAACACGGCAATGACAACGGTTAAAAGAAGTTTGGCAATAGTACTCATAGTTCAAAAAAAGATTATGGATTATAACTTAATGCGTCTGTAATGTTCTTAACTCTGGTGTGGAATTCTTTGGCTATATCCTGCATGTCGCTGGCCTCAAAGTCTTTAGCCTTGGCTTCCAGTTCGGCCTTTGCCTTCAGCAGGGCATCCTTGGCCTTGTCGCGGTTGAGGCTTATGTTCTTGGTGTCAGGCTTGTTCTCTGTTATCTTTTTGGCAATGGCCAGTGCCTCCATGTATTTCTTGTAGGCGTCGATATAGTGGCGCTCGTATCCCTCGTCGTGCCTGTCGCCCGTGGCGAGGCTCTTGTCGGCCGTGAGAGTGAGGGTTTCGGTCTTGGTGCGCAGCGAGTCGTTGGTGGCTTTTATCTCGAGAGCTATCTGCTCCTGCTCCACCTTCTTGTTGTGATATGACACGCCTCCTATGGCTATTATGGCAACCGCTATGGCAGCGCAGGCGGCAGCTATGGTTATTCTTGTCGACTTCTTGAGCTGTCGCTTCTTGCCGTCGAGGTTTTCTATCGCCACGCGCATCTGTGCCGCTGTCTGATAGCGCACGTTCTGGTCTTTGTCGGTGGCGCATTCTATTATCTTGCGCATGCCGCGGTCTTTGATCTGTGCGAGTGGAATTTTCTTGTGCAGCTGTTTCTCGAGCACTACGTGCGACTGTCCTTCAAACGGCACATGGCCCACGATGCACTGATAGAGCAGTATGCCCATGGCGTATATGTCGGTGGTCTGGTTCTGGTGTTTCAGGTCGCCTATGGCAAGCTCTGGCGCGGCATATTCAGCCTTGCCCATGAAGGTTCCGGCAGTTGTCAGTCCGCGGTCGTTGGTGGTGAGCTTGTTCACCTGCTTCGCTATACCGAAGTCGATCAGCTTGATGTGTCCGTCCTCGGTCAGCATGATGTTCGACGGGTCGATGTCGCGGTGTACGTATCCTGCGTCGTGCAGCGCTATGAGTCCTGAAAGCACGTTGAGCATTATGGTCTTTGCAAAGTGTACGGAGTCTGCCTGAAACTCTTTTAGCAGCTTCTTGGCAAACGGATTCTCGTGGCCGTCGGCGTCGGTGCACTTGCCCTCAAAGATGCTCGACAGCGGAATGCCGTTAAGCAGCTCGCTGACAACGTGGTAGTGCTTGCGTGTCATCGTGCCGTGCTTAGTCTCGGTTTCGATGAATCCGAGCATCTCTATCAGGTTGTCGTTGCGCAGGCGTATTGATGCCTCGCGCCGTGCCCTCTCGATGGCGTGTGGCGGCAGGTCTTCATAAAGAAACTTTATGGCGACGGGGCGCGATATGTTGGTCGCGATGTCTATGCAGACGCCCTTCATCACCTTGCCCATGCCTCCTTCGCCTATTGGCGGATTGGCGGTGTCAACCTCAAAACATATGTTTTTTCTTTTCTCTTCTTCTCCCTGTAGTCTTATTTTTGCCATTTTTTTATTGTTGTTTTTTCAGTTCTTTGCTTGTAAAGGTGTTGTGTGTTAATAAACAGGCAGGCCGTACTTGTTCTCTTCGTCACTGTCGGTGGCAAGAAGTATTATCAGCCATATTGTGCCTATGAGCGGTATCAGCGATATGAAATACCACCATCCGCTGTGGTTAGTGTCGTGCAGGCGCCTGACAAGCACCGATAAGTATGGCACGGTGAGCAGTAGGATGCATAATACTGAACAGATAGATAATGATATCGTGCAGCCGTCGTAGCCTCCCAGCAGATAGCCTATGACGGAGAATATGGTGAGCGAAACGATCTGCACAATAAAGATGAAAAGCCAGAACCACCAGAATTCTGACCTCGATGCGCGCCCGCTGAAGGTGGCATATTTATTTATGCATGATCTGACTGAATCTGTGAATGTCATGACAATATGTGTTATAATAAAAAAGTGCCGGAACCGCTCTGACCGCTACCTGAGGCGCAGCATGCAACGCGTCGCTGCTGCAGCCTGGTGTACGGGCAAATCCGGTTCTGACACAACGTTGATGAAATGTTATTGATTCTGCTGTGTGCTAAGTTCAGAAGGAGTGAACACTACGGTCATCTCGTTGCCTTCCATCTCGTAGACATACTGAAGTCCGATAGAATTGCGCGACAGTATCTTTACAAGTTTCTGCATTCCCGGCTCTGTCAGCTTCTTTGACAGCGTGCTCTTCACCGAGTCTGCCGCAACGTTGCTGAAGCGGTCGTCGCTTACCTTTATCCTGTATGTGAAGAGGCTGTCGCCCTGCTTGTATTCACATTTTGTCAGCACCGTTCCGTTAGCAAGGTCTTTGCCCGGCTGTGAGTTTATCTCTTCAACAAAGTTCTGCAGCAGCTCAATGTCTTTGTTCTTTTGCTTGCAGCTTACGCACAAAGCCGCCGTCAGCACGGCTATGGCGGCAAATATGATTAGCTTTTTCATGTTGTGTGTGTTTTACAGGATATTAAACGTGGTGGTGTAAATTACGTCGCCCGACTCGATGACTTCCACCTTGTATTCACCGGCCTTCCAGAATCCTTCTTTAGGCGAGCCGAACTGTCCTAACTCTATCATCTGGTTCTTCTTCGACTTCTCGAGTGTTATGTTCATCTCCGAGGTTACTTTTTTTCCTGGCATGCAGATGGTCTTTCCGTTAGGTCTTGTAACCCTCAGCTGCAGGTCGAAGTCCTGTGCCTTCTCTCTCCATGGCGCAAACTCAATGCGTGCCTGTATGTATCTTGCGTTGAAGCTGCGCAGAGGCTGGTCGTAGGGCGTCTTCTCCACGCCGTCGGCATCGAGCAGGCGGAATGACATATTGACAATCTTGTCGGTGAGCACGCTTGGCGGAAGGTCTTTGCGTGCCTCCTCTTCCAGTCTGTTCATTGATTCGCGCTCAGCCTTTAGAGCCGTCTGGTATTCGTTCTTAAAGTCGGTGTCTACATCCTCGAATCTTGAGAAGTAGCTTGAAAACACTGCCGTGAAGTCTTCGGTCTTTGCGGCATATACCTGTATGGCTATCTCAACCTTCTTGTCTTCAACGGTAAGCTTCACGGTCTTGTGCTTGCGGTTTACCTCGTTGGCAGCTATTATGCTGGGTATGCGCTTATACGACATCTCGTCAGCGCCCACCTTGAATGCCTTTCTGTGGAAGGTGTAGAGTATGGGCGAGTTCTCGTCGAACGTTATCCAGTAGAGCACTCCCTCGCGGCGGAAGCATACACTGTTGTCAGACGTGTCGACAGAAGGTTCGTATTTCTTCTTCTGCAAATAGTTGTAAAGTTTTAGCTGTGCGTCTTTCTGAGCCGGAGTCAGATCGCCTGCCGATGCTGATGCCGTAAACGCTAAAAGCAGGCAGATAATGATTTTTAAAGTTTTCATCGTCTTATAGGTGTTATTGTTCTTATTCTTTTATATTATGGCTGTCCTTTCGTGGTTCATGTCGTACACTATCATGCGTATGTCAACATACGACGGCGTCGACGTCGACTTTCTGAGTGTTGACACAAACTGCCGCAGGACGTTGAGCATTTCGCTTGTTATCTGTTCTGATGAAAAGTTCTCGATGTATACGGCCAGGGTAACGGCGTCGTTGCCTACGGTTACGCTTTCTATTGTCAGTCCGTCGGCTATCCTCGTGGGGCACTCTCTTGCCGCTTGCCGCCATGCTGCCTGCCAGCCATAGCCTCCGGTCATGTTCTGCCGTTGCTCCACCTGCAGGCTCCATTTGCCGTCTGTGTTTGTGGCTGTGCCCAGCTTGCGGTTGTTCTTGTCGTAGAAGACGCATTTATACTGTGTGCCAGCCCTGTAAGAGTAAACCAGGCGGTGCCATCCCTGACTGTTGTCCACGGGGCGGCCTCCGGCTCCGTAGCATGCCGTTTCCGTAAGCTGGTTCTGCTTGTTGTACTTATATTTTACGGTGCTGTATCCGCTTGCCGTGTTTGCCGGCTTGCCGTCGGCGCCGTAATAAGATTCGCTGCTTAGCATGCGCATCCCGTTGTATGTGTATGTATACTTGTGTATCTTCTCGCTCTTGTCGGCAACGGCTTTACCGTTGATGTCAAAGTATGCCTTCGAGGTGATGTCGCCGGCTTCGTTGTATGTGAATCTGCACTCGCTCCATCCCTGTCTGCCGTTTATGCTCTTTCCGTATCCGTCATAGCACATTATCTTGGTCATGTTGCCCCGCTTGTCGTAGACGGTGCGGCCTTCAGCCGCGATGTTGTTGGCTACCACGGGCTTGCCGTCAATGCCGAATGAAATCTGATGGCTCACCTTGTTGGCAATTCTGTCGTACTGGTTGTAGTATTTGTGCACCTTCTCGTTGTCGCATCCTCGTGTGCCGTTCTGCGTGAAGAACACTTCCGAGGTCTTGTTTCCGCGCTCGTCGTATTCGCGCTTTATGACAGCAAGGTTCTGTCCGCTGATGTTTTTCAGCCTGCCGTCGGTTCCGTAGTATTCCTGTTGCACGCACATGTTGTTCGAGTTGTATTTCATCACCTCTTTGTGATATCCCCCGTCACACAGTGCCGGCCTGTTTCCGCTGCTGAAGTAGGAGCGTTCGGTTACGTTGTCGCGTCCGTCATATTTGTATCTGATCTCATATTTTCCTGCGGCAAGCTTTCCGTTTGTGCCCATGGAGCGTTCGGCCGTTACGTTGCCTTTCTGGTCGAACTCCCACTCATAGTATGCCACTCCCGACACCGACATCAGTTTTCCGTCGGTGTTCTTGTGCCTTTCTGATATGCAGTTGCCCTGGCTGTCGTACTCGTATTCCACGCGTGAGCAGAAATTGTTGAGCACGCACGGGCGGCCTTCGGTGTCGAGGAAGTAGCGCGCTGTCTCGTTTCCGTTGTCGTCATATTCATAGCACACCGTTGACGCTCCCTGTGATGTCATGGCCGGCTTGTCCTTGTCGTCGAAGTAAGAGAACTTCGTGCAGTTTCCGCGGGCGTCATATTCTTTGGTGAAATAGCAGAAGTGCATGTCTGATAGCATTATGCGCTCCTTGGCCGCGCCCATGTAGGTGAGTCTTGCCAGGCGTCCCTGCTTGTCGTATCTTGCCTCCAGACCGGCGTATCCCAGTTTGGCAGGTGCGTATATCTTTCCGCTTTTGTCGAAGTAATATTCTGTGAGCATGTTGCCAAGCGAGTCGTATGTGCTTTTCTTGTGGGCAAAGTATGCCGTCTCTACGAGTTCGCCCGACGCGTCGAGCAGCTTGTGGTCGATAATGTTCCCCTTGTCGTCGTTGACAAATTTCTGTTTCGAATATGTGGCTTCGTCATCCGTGTCGTTGAAGTATGCCGCATTTCCTTTGGCATCGACATACGAAATGCCCGACAGGTATCCGTTGTCATCATACTCGTTGACATATCCGCTGACGCCTTTAACGTATGTCAGCCTGCCGTCTACTCCGAGATACTGTCTCTTCTTGCATGTGCCGTCGTCGTTGTATTCGTAGAGTATGCCCGCAAAGGCGTCGTCCTTGCGTATCATCGGCTGGCCGTTTATGTCGGTGTATTTCTCTGATGTGCGGTTGCCCCATTTGTCGTAGGTCAGCAGCACGACCGGGCAGTTGTTGCCGTCGCTGCTCGGCTTTCCGTCCACCGTGAGGTAAACAATCTTAGACAGGTTGCCGTCATCGTCGTAGGTGAATTTCTTCACGCCTAGGCCGAATTGTGTGGCCTTGGGCTTGCCGTCTTTTCCAAGATAGTGTTCCTCTATTACGCGTCCTTCGTCATCAAGGACATATCTGCGGCCGAAGATGCCTTGTCCGTCGGGCACCCTGACATTGCCGAATCCGGCATATTCAACCTTCACGAGATGTCCTTCGTCATCGTATTCGAGAATGTACTTTGATATCTTTCCCTTTCCGTCGAGAGAAACATCAAATGCGCTTTGAAAGAGCTTCACCTGTGCGTTGAGCGTCATCTCGGTGCCGAGTTCGTCGTCCAGCTTGAAGGTGCAGGTCTTCATGTTGCTGTCGTAGTCTTTTACGTACAGCACCTTGCCGCTGCGGTCCATGAATTTCTCAGAGTCAACCTTTCCGCTTCCTTCGGTGTAGAGCAGCGTCATGTCAACTATGCGGTCTTTGTCTTCAGAGTCGTGATGGTCAACCAGCTTGCCCTTGCTGTTCACGTACGACACGCGGCGGAGCTTGTGTCTTGAATACTCGAAGCGGTACGACGCCTCGCGGTGAGACATTTCGCTGCTGCTCAGCCGGCCCACTCCTTCGGGTATGCCGTAGACTTCAACATAATCGCGATAGTATTTTACCTTTGTGCGGTAGTAGTCCCATGTGAAGAAGCCCACGAGCATCAGTATCACTGCGACGGCTGCTCCTCCGTAGATCAGCGGGCGCGGTATAGGGTCGGGGGCGATGGCTTTTTTCACGGCGGCCTTCATCTCCATGCACGACTGATAGCGTGCTTCGGGAATCTTTTGTGTGGCTTTGTCTACAACCTCCTGTATCTTGTTTGATATATAAGGATAATATTCTGCCATGCGCGGCATGTCTTCTCTCACCACCTTCTGCCTTATTTCCTGCGCCGTAAGCATGGTTGAGTCATACGGCGCGCGGCCTGTCAGCATGTGGTAAATCAGCACTCCGATTGAATATATGTCCGAACGGGTGTCTACGTTCCTGCCGTAAATCTGCTCGGGGCTCATGTATGTCGGTGTGCCCATTATGTATCTGCTGTCAGCCATGTTCGCCTCAGACACAATCTGGGCTATACCGAAGTCCATTATCTTAATATGCCCGTCTTCCTGTATGATTATGTTCGAGGGCTTGATGTCGCGGTGAACAATGCCTTTGGAGTGGGCATATTCAAACGCATCAAGTATCTCACATATCATGGGATAGGCTTTCTTTTCGACAATCAGGCCGTTTTTCTTGTTGATGAAGTCTTCGAGCGTTATTCCTTTGACATATTCCATTATAAGGAACACGCCTTCAGGCGTTTCAACATAGTTGAGGAACTTCACAATGCCCTGATGGTCGAGCGAGCAGAGCAGTTCGGCCTCTTGCTTGAATCGTGCGCGGAGCGCGGGGTTACGGGCTATTTCAGGCTTCAAGGCCTTTATTGCCACCTGTTGGTCAATGTTTGTGTTTACTGCAAGATAAACACTGCCCATGCCGCCTGAGCCCAGGTGGCGCACAATTCTATAATTAAGTATGTCTGTCGGTATCATGTTGCTTCAATGAATGATTTTCAAGGTAGACGTCAGGTTTTTTTTATGCCATTGCGCCGGAACTTACGGTCTGTCGCATTTCTGCGGCTTTTTCTTACGGTTTTCTCTTGATTCCGGCAGGTTTCCAAAAGGTGTCCTTTTATGTTGTGAAAGGTTATCTTTCAGAAGACGAAAGCCCATGTTCCGCAGGCTGAAATGATATCTTTTGAAATTATAACTGTCAGCTGCCAGTCAGGATAATTCCGCCGGCGGGTAATGTTTCCAAGAGTCTTATATAATGGAAGGTTATCACACAAGGATTACGAATTTCCACACGACCATGGATATGATGGACAATATTGCCGCACCCCATCCGAGCCTGCGGTGGTCAGACTTGTATTTGTATATTTTTTCGCCGCTCACCATCTCCACCTTTCCTGTGGCTACCACCGTGCCAAGTATTATTCCTAAGAATCCGCCGAGAATGGCAAATATGTAGGCTGCTATCAGCCATCCCGTGGCATCCTTCTCTACATATTTAGCGTTTTCTTCATTGGGCTTGGATATGGTTGTCGTTTCCGACACGGTGTTGTCATCTTCCGTCGGCGTGTCTTCCGCGTCCTGTATGGCACGTGCACGCTTGTCTAGTTCTTCCACCACTTTGTTCCAGTCGAGATGTCCCTCAATCACTCCTGCGAGATAAATCTCCGGGGCAGGCCCGCTTGCGGGGATGTTTACCGAGGTCTTGCATACAGACTTGCGGTTTACGATAGTGCCGTTTGAGCTGCAGTCTGTGAACACATAATATTTTCCTCCTGTAAACTCCTTCAGCTCTATGTCAGCGTGGTGGCGGCTTATCTTTCGTGCCGAGTCGTTCACTATGATGTCGCACATCTCGCGGCCTACTGATATCTTCACCGGCATGTTGCGCGATGATATGTTGCTTACGTTGGTGCCGTTGCTCAGTGCCGACATAAACTCGTAGCAGCTTTGATAGCGCTGCATCATGTTCTTGGCCGTAGCCTTGTCGAGCACCTTCTGCAGCACGTCGGATATGCCCTTCTTGTATTTGGAGAGCTTCGGAAATTCGTCGTTTATTATCGAGTCTTTCGTCTCAAACTCGTTGGAGAGCGTGTTGAAGGCATGGTGTCCTGTGAGCATATAGAAGAACACGCAGCCTACGGCATATATGTCCGAACGGTAGTTTATGGAGTAGCCGGCAGCCTGCTCCGGACTCATATATCCGTTTGTGCCGAGTATAGAGCCCGGTATGGTGTTGCCGTTATTGTTGTCAAGATCCTTGGCTATGCCGAAGTCCAGCAGGCAGATGCTGCCGTCAGGGCGCACCATGATGTTCGACGGCTTGATGTCGCGGTGCACGATGTGTGAGTCGTGTACGCACTGCAGCGCGTCGAGTATTTTCATCATCATCTCCACAGCCTGCTGTTCTGGTATGGGGCCATGCCTTGTTACATACTGTTCGATGTTCAGTCCTTCAACAAGTTCCATGACGATATAGTAGCACTGTGTGTGCTCGTCGCGGAAGGCCGAATAGAGCTTTACGATAGAGGGATGGTCTATTCTTACAAGGAACTTCACCTCCTTTTCTATTCTGTCTATTATCGACCAGTCGGTGGCAAATTCCGGGAGAATCTCCTTTATCGCCACTATGTTGCCCTTGGTGTCGCGTGCACGGAATATTCTCCCCATGCCTCCACGGGCAATAGGCTCGTCGTCAATGATATAGTTAGCAATTTGTCTCATCGAGATAATTATTTTTCGCCTTTTAGATTTTCATACACAATGCCATCTTTCTCTTTCCTGCCGGTGTCTCCGCTCTTTTCCTCGACAATCTTTTTCTTTATCTCTTCTGTCTTTGAGCTTCCTTTCTTGTCAGTTGTTTTTTGAGCTTCTTTCGTGATGGCTTTCTTTGTAGATATTTTGTTGTCTGTAACCTTTGGCTTTACGGTCTTGACGGGCTCGCTTTCCTTTACGGTTATCACCTTCTTCACCTCCTTTGTGCTATTCGTAGTCTCGGGTGCTGAAGGTTCAGCGGTCTCAGCTTTCGGCTGCGGCTTTGCCTGTGTCTTCTTCATTATTACCTCGGGCTTTGTCTGCGGCTTGCTGTCCTTGTTCAGGTACCAGTAGATGCCTCCGCCGGCTATTGCCACCATCAGCAGGCCTATTACGGAGTAAAGCAGCGTGTGGCTTTTCTTTGCGCGTGTTGAGGTGTAGCCGTTGGGCTGCATGCTGCCGCGCTTGCCTCCTCCGCCAGGAAACTCCACGAGCTGCACCGTTATGTTGTCTACTCCTCCTGCATCGTTGGCCTGGCTTACCAGCATGTCTGCACGCTCCTTCAGCGGCAGGTCATAGCGTGTTACGGTGTTGAGTATGGCATTGTTGCTGACCATGCCGCTGAGGCCGTCGGAACACAGCACAAACACACCGCCCGGCTCTGGCGTTATAGGCATCTGTCCTATCACGGGAGGTGTCATGTTCTCAAGTCCGAGGGCATTGGTTATCTGGTTTTTGTCCTGATGATGCTCGGCGTCTTCCTTGCTTATCTGTCCTGAGTCGACGAGCGCCTGGACATACGACTGGTCTTTGGTTATCTGATGTATGTTGCGGTTGGCCACGTAGTATATGCGGCTGTCTCCCACAGAGCCGTAGTAAACCTGTCCGTCCCTGATGATGATCATCACGCATGTAGCCCCCATGCCGCTTAGTCCGTCGTTCTGCGAAGCCCTGCGCAGTATGGCCTGGTTGGCGGCAATGATAGAGCTGTTGATAGCCTCTTCGGCTGTGGCGAATGTGTTGTCGGTCAGGATGTCCTGTATCACGGCCACGGCGAGCTGCGATGCCACGTCGCCGGCCTTCTGTCCGCCCATGCCGTCGCATACTACAACGACTCTTCCGTTTGGAGAGTCGAACGTGGTCATGCTGTCTTCATTAACGCTGCGCACCCTGCCCGTGTCGGTGCAGTTGGCTATTATATAGTTTTCCATGATTTTATCCTATTTGTGGTATTGCTATGAAAATGAACACGGTGCTGCCCAGGCGTATTATGTCGTAGTTCTTCAGTTCGCCTTCGTCTGAAAGCTCCTTGTTGACGAAGGTTCCGTTGCTCGACTGCTCGTCGCGGTATTTGAACTTGTTGTCCACGTTTCTGTAAAGGAGCGACATGTGGCGGCCCGACATCTGCTTGTCTTCCGGCACGCAGATGTCGCACGAGCGGTCGCGTCCGATAAAGTTCTTGCCTTCATAAATGTTGTATGACTTGCCCAGCGGATCGCGGTTGTAGGTTACCAGAAATCCTACCAGCTTGCGTCCCTGTGCCGTGGGCACGCCTTTGGGCTGTCTGATTATGGTGCCGTTCACGGGTCTTTGTGCCGACTGCTGCTGTCCGGGGAAGCGTGTCTCGCCGGCAGCGTCCATTCCGCCCATCACAGGCGAACCCATTGCCCCCTGCTGCGGCATTCCTGCAGGAGGGGCAACGCGTGTTCTGTATGCTGAGTCAGGAGCCTGGTCGAACGGAGGCATTCCGAAATCTTGTTTTGAGTTAAACTGTGTGCTGTTGCCGTCTTTCGGGCACAACGGACATTCGTCACCATAGATGTTAGAGTCGTATATATGTCCGTTTGGACAAGTTTTCTTAGGCATATTCTTAATTGTTTTTATTGTTTGACTATCTGTGTTATTTCTCTATTTATCCAAGAAACTCCTCATTCTCCATCATGGAGTCGAGCGATTCGCTGTTCTCGTCGGCCTCGGCATCAGCATTGTTTTCGGCCAGGTCGCTGTCGTATTCAATGTTGTCAGGCTCGCCGTATGTTTCGGCTTGTGCCATTGCAGGATCGTCCACTTCGGGAGTGTATGTGCTGTCGTCAGTATAAGTATCGTTCTCGGCTATATATTCTTCAGGCTGTTCGTCGGCAGCATATATGTCGTTTTCGGCTATGTCTTCGTTGAATCCGTCGTCTATACGGCTTTCAAGGTTGGGCAAGCCTTCCATTTCGGCTGAATACCTGTCGTTTTCTGCCAGATACTGGTTAGAGTTATATCCGTCTACCAGTCCGTTAGGGTTGTAGTCAGGATTGTTCTCTGCGAAGTCGCCGTGGTATGCCTCGCCGGTCTTCTCGTCTTCAAAGTTGTTGTATATAGGCTCCTGGTTCTGTGCTATATAGTTTTCATTTGCTTGATGCTGTTCATCGTATCCGTTTATCTCCTGTGGGGTGAATCGCTCGTTGGTTACCTGAGCCGTTTCGTGTCCCATGTGTATGTTGTCCGACTCGCTGAGCTGCATGAACTCGTCCTGGTCGAAGCGGTTGTTTCCGTTAGAGTCTACGGCGAGCAGGTCAGCCACGCCGTCGCCGTCGCCGTCGGCTATTGCGAATTTATGGCCGTTGATGGTGCCTTCCTCGATAGAGCCTATCTTTGTGTCGCCTACATAGAAGTTTGTGGTTTCGTCCCATGTTACGTTCGGCTCTTCTGCCGCCTGTGCCTCCTCATGATACACTTCTGCCGCCGGTTTCTCCACTATCACCACGTGTTCTGTCGTTGTATGCGTAGAGGTGTGAGTCTCCTGGGTTTCTTGTGTTTCAGCTTCCTTATATTCGCTTCCTGCCTCGGCTCCGCCTATTATGTCTTCAGTTGTAAGCGTCTCGTCTGCCGTCTGTCCTTCAGGCTGTCCTGCCGCATAGGCTGCT